>ENA-UONW01002299-UONW01002299.1-human-gut-metagenome-genome-assembly--contig:-CS52-NODE-2299-length-19211-cov-5.873251_pt1 | contig 19211 bp, 16 predicted proteins | sample MGYA00242463_ERZ724010 | MGnify/ENA metagenome assembly ERZ724010 | reverse complement strand
GGTCAGTGGACTTTCACCACATAAACACACGTGCGCTGCCGGGCGCACAAAAAAACGGCCGGATTCCCTTGAGAACCCGGCCGTCAGGAAGTCTTTCACGGAGCAAAGGCTCCGGGGAAATAATCAACGGTTCGTATCCACCTTCGGGTCAAGCGCGTCGCGCAGACCGTCGCCCAGGAGGTTGAAGGCGAGCACGGTGAGGAAGATCGCGATCACGGGGAAGATCGCCGCATGCGGAGCGGTAAGGAGATCCGCGCGGGCTTCGTTCAGCATGGCGCCCCATTCAGGCATCGGGGGCTGAGCGCCGAGGCCGAGGAAGGAAAGCGACGCCGCCGTGATGATCGAGGTGCCGATTCGCATCGAGAGGTAGACGAGAATCACCGAGATCGTGCCCGGGAGAATGTGGCGGATGAGAAGCATCGAGTCGCTGATGCCGAGGGACTTCGCCGCTTCCACATAGGTTTGGGTCTTGAGCGAAAGGACGTTCGCGCGAACGAGTCGGGCGAAGGCCGGAATCGAGAAGATCGCGACGGCGGCGACGACGTTGAGCATGCCGCCGCCGAGAATCGCCACGATGCCGATCGCGAGAAGGATGCCCGGGAAGGCGAAGAGCACGTCGGCAATGCGCATGATGACGCGGTCGGCCCAGCCTTCATAGAAGCCCGCAATGAGGCCGAGAATCGTGCCGATCACGGCGCCCGCAAAGACGGACGTGAAGCCGCAGACGAGCGAGATGCGCGTGCCGGCAACGATGCGGCTGAAGATGTCGCGCCCGAGCGCGTCAACGCCGAACCAGTGCGCGGCCGAGGGGCCCTCGTTCAGCATGTCGTAGTCGAAATAGTTCTCGGGGTCGAAGGGCGTGATCACCGGCCCGAGAATCGCAACGACGATGAGAAAGAGGACGAAGATGCCGGCCGCCATGGCGACGGGCTGCTTCTTGAACTTTCTCCAGAATTCGCCCATGGGCGTGCGCAGCGCGTCATTCGACTTCGCGATGCGGGGATCCACTGCAGTAGAGGTACTCATTTTTTTCTGATTCTCCGGAAATGTTTTTGTCTCTTCAGTAGCGGATCAATTACTTGTAGCGAATCGACGGATTGATCCATCCGTAGAGCACGTCGACCACGAGGTTGATCACGATGAATTCAAGCGAGAAGAGGAGAACGCTCGCCTGGATCACCGGATAGTCGCGCATGTCGACGGCGTCGACGAGAAGGCGCCCCATGCCGGGCCAGTTGAAGACCTTCTCAACAACGATCGAGCCGCCGAGGAGAAAGCCGAACTGAAGACCCATCATGGTGACCACCGGAATGAGGGCGTTCCTCAGTGCGTGCTTGACGACGATGTTGGTTTCCGTCACGCCCTTCGCGCGGGCGGTGCGGATGTAGTCGTCATGGAGAACCTCGACGAAGGACGCGCGCGTGAATCGGGCCATGACGGCGGCGACCGCAGCGCCCAGCGTAATCGAGGGGAGAATGTAGTGCTTCCAGGAAGCCGCACCCACGGTGGGGAGCCAGCCGAGCTCGACGGAGAAGATCTCCATCAGCAGGATGCCGAGTGCGAAGGCCGGGAACGAAATGCCCGAAACGGCAAGCGTCATGCCGAGGCGATCCGGCCACTTGTTGCGGAAGACGGCGGAAATGACGCCGATCACGAGGCCGAAGACCACCGACCAGAACATCGACGCGAGCGTGAGGTAGAGGGTCGGCCCGAAGCGTTCGGCAATTTCCTGAATCACCGGGCGCTGGGAGCGGATCGAGGTGCCGAAGTCGCCCTGGAGGACGCCGGCGACGAAATGGATGAACTGCTCAGGGAGCGACCTGTCGAGGCCAAGGCTGTGGCGGATCATCTCCACCGTCGCTTCGTCGGCTTCCGGGCCGGCTGCAAGTCGGGCCGGGTCGCCCGGCAGCAGGTGGATGAAGAAGAAGACGCAGATCGCGACGATGATGAGCGTTGGGATCATGCCCAGGAGTCTTTTAATGAAATATCGCAGCATGGAGTCGCCGGCGCATTCGCCTGAGAATTGAAGTTGGTGTGAAAAGCCCCGGAGCGGCGAAGCCTCTCTCGAAGAGTGTTCTGAGAGAAGCCGAGGCCGCTTCGGGCGGGTAGGTTTCGCTTAAAGCCTTACTTGAGCTCAAGCTCCGTGAAGTTGAAGCTCGCATCGGGCTGGATGTAGAAGCCCGTGAGGTTCTTCGCCGCGCCGGCAATGTTCTGCTCGGTCACGAGGAAGATCCACGGCGCATCGTTCCAGATCTGCTTCTGGATGTCGCTGTAGAGCTCAGCCTTCTTCGCGCGGTCGGTGGTGGCGAGCGCTTCCACGAGCTTCTCATCGACCATCTTGTTCGAATAATAGGAATCGTTCGAATCGTTCGGCGTGAAGCTCGAGGTCGCGAGGAGCGGACGGATCGCGTAGTCCATTTCGCCCGTGGAGCTCGACCAGCCGATGTAGTAGAGCTGGTGCTCGGACTTCTCCGGCGTGACGGATTCGACGAGCGCGGTGCGCTGGCCCGCTTCAAGCGCGCGGATGTCGGCCTTGACGCCCACCTGCGCGAGCTGCTGCTGCAGGAACTGGATGATCTTCATCGCGGTCGAGTGGTTGTAGCCCGACCAGAGCGTTACCCTGAAGCCGTTCGGATAGCCTGCTTCCTTCAGGAGTTCGCGCGCCTTCTTGGGATCATAAGGCCAGGGACCGAGCTTCACGGCATAGTCGACGTTCATCGGAGCCACGCCCGTGGCGGGATCCGCATAGCCGTTGAAGGCAACCTTGACGAGCGCTTCCTTGTTGATCGCGTAGTTGAGGGCCTGACGGACGCGAACATCCAGGAAGACCTTCTTCGTCATGTTCATTTCGACGTAGCGCGTGATGATCGAGGGCGTCACGTCGACGCGGACGGCATCGCGCTTCTCTATCTGCTTCACCTGCTCGGCAGGAAGCGGGAACGCATACTGCGCTTCGCCGGTGAGAAGCATCGCGACGCGGGTCGAGTTTTCAACGACGGGCTTGAAGGTGATCGAATCCACCTTCGGGTAGCCGGCGCGCCAGTAGTTCGGGTTCTTCTCAACCTTCAGAACTTCGGCCGGGTTGTAGTCCTTCATGACGAAGGGGCCGGTGCCGCAGGGGTGGAACGCGATCTGGGCGCCCCACTTTTCGAGTTCCTTCGGGCAGATCATGCCGCCGCTCGGGTGCGCGAGCTGATTGATGAAGGCGGAGAAGGGCTTCTTCAGAGTGAACTTCACCGTATGGGCGTCCACCACGTCGATGCGGTCGATGTTGGAGAAGAGGACGTAGCGCTTGAGGCTGTTCTTCTTATCCATCACGCGCTCGTAGTTGATCTTGACGGCTTCGGCATTGAAGTCTTCGCCATTCTGGAACTTCACGCCCTGGCGCAGCTTCACCGTATAGACGAGGCCGTCGGGACTCGCTTCATAGCCTTCAGCGAGGACGTTGACGAGCTTCATGTCCTTGTCGAACGAGAAGAGCCCTTCGTAGAAGGACTTCACGACCGCCTGCGAAAGCGTGTCGCTCGCGTTGTAGGGGTCGAGCGTCGTGAAGGTGGAGGCGACCGCAACGGTCACGTCCTTCTGGGCGGCCTGAGCGGCGCCCGCGGCAAGGAGGGCGCCGGAAAAAAGAAGTGGCAGAGCAGCCTTGACGAATTTCATCTGATTGCCTTTCTGGAGGAGTGAGAAAAAGGGAAGAGGTTTGCCGAAGAACTTTTTTCAGTGCTCAGATCAGGCCCCCGACATCTGCCCGATCTGATGGCGGGCGACAAAGTGCCCGGGTTCAACCTCAACCAGGGGATCCACCACCGGCTCGTCGCCCACGCGGCGCACCGGGCTCGGAAGGTCCGAAAGGTTGATGAGCTTCAGAAGATTGCGCTCCTTCGGGTCAGCGATCGGCACGGCCGAAAGAAGCTTCTGGGTATAGGGGTGATAGGGATGGCCGAGCACCGACTGGCGCGGGCCCATTTCGACGATCTGCCCCAAGTACATGACGGCGACGCGGTGGCTGATGCGCTCGACGACGCCCATGTCGTGCGAAATGAAGATGTAGGAGAGCCCCATTTCTTCCTGGAGCTCCATCATGAGGTTCACGACCTGAGCCCGGATCGAAACGTCGAGCGCGGCGACGCACTCGTCGGCGACGATCACCTTCGGCTGAAGCGCAAGGGCGCGCGCAATGCAGATGCGCTGGCGCTGGCCGCCCGAGAATTCGTGCGGATAGCGGTTCGCCATGTCGGGCGAGAGGCCGACTCTCTTCAGGAGCATCGCCACGCGGTCCCACATCTCCGACTTCGAGCAGACGTTGTGGATCATGAGGGGTTCGGCAATCGAGTAGCCCACGGTCTGGCGCGGGTCGAGAGACGCATACGGATCCTGGAAGATCATCTGGAGGTCCCGGCGGGCATGCTGAAGGTCCCGGCGCGTCATGTGAACGAGCGAGCGGTCGCGGTAGATGATGTCGCCCGAGTCGATGTCAAGAAGCCTCAGGAGCGCGCGGCCCGTCGTCGACTTGCCGCAGCCCGATTCGCCCACGATCGAGAGGGTTTCGCCCTGACGGAGCTTGAAGCTCACGTGGTCGCAGGCGCGCACCACATAGGTGGGCTTGCCCCAGAAGTCCGTGCGCACCGGGAAGGTCTTCACGATGTCGTTGACTTCAAGAATGGTGTCGCCCGGGGGCGGCAGCTTGTCGGACGGCGGTTCGATCACGCGGCCGTTGTCGGGGTCGATGAGGCGGAAGAAGCACGGATGCGGGATGTCCTTCAGGCTCCCCAGGCGCGGGACGGCGGAAAGGAGCGCCTGCGTATAGGGGTGCTTCGGCGCGTCGAAGATGTCGACGGCCTTCCCTTCCTCGACAATTTCGCCGTAGCGCATGACGGCCACGCGGTCGGCAATCTGGGCGACCACGCCCATGTCGTGCGTAATGAAGAGCACCGCCATGCCGATTTCCTTCTGGAGCTCGGCAATGAGCGCAAGAATCTGGGCCTGAACCGTGACGTCGAGCGCCGTGGTCGGTTCGTCGGCAATGAGGAGCTGGGGCTTGCAGGCAAGCGCAATGGCAATCATCACACGCTGACGCATGCCGCCCGAGAGCTGATGGGGAAAGCGCATGGCAACGCGTTCGGCGTCCGGAATGCGAACGAGCTCAAGAAGACGCACAGCTTCCTTCAAAGCTTCGGCTTCGCTCATCCCGCGATGGAGCGTCAGGCTTTCCGCAATCTGAGCGCCCACGGTGAAGACCGGGTTGAGGGACGTCATCGGTTCCTGGAAGATCATGGCGACTTCGGAGCCTCTCAGAGACTGGAGTTCCGAACGCGAAGCCTTCATGAGGTCCACCAAGCGCCCGTCGCGGCAGCGCAGATGAATGGAGCCGTTGACGATCTTGCCGCCGCCGTGCTCAACGAGGCGCATGACGGAGAGCGAGGTCACGGATTTGCCTGAGCCCGATTCGCCGACGAGCGCGAGCGTTTCGCCCTTGTGAATGACGAAGGATTCATCCACTACGGCAGTCGTCGTGCCGCTGTCGGAAGAAAACTGAACTCTGAGGTTCTTCACTTCTAGCACCGGCAGGTTGTCCTGCAGGGAATCGGGCTTGGTGTCTGCTCTTTCCATCTTCAAAATAAGTTTTCTTCTACAAATATTCGGTGGGCGACGGCGGATTGGGAAAAAAACGCCGGCACGTCAGCCCGTTTGCGATCGGAATAAGCAAGAACCATGCCAGCTTGAGGCAGGCGTTCTTCAGAGCCGTCTTCCGCGCGCGATTTTCAAGCCTAACCCGAGAGAGAAGTTCAGGCCTCAGGTGAAGCGCCTGCCTGTCTTGCAAATCGCCTTCGAATTTGACTGAAAACAAAAGTACTAAGCTCAGATGCTGTATCTTCGTGCGCCACCCATCAAAGTTGTGCACGAAGTTTGCCGGCAACAGGCTTTCGCGCCGCATTCTGGTGCGCGAAGACCTGCGGCCGTGCTCCGACTTGAGGCATAAAGGATGCGCAATGCACCTGAGGCAGGATGGCGCGTCTTCTCCCTAGAATGAACGGATGCCCGTTTCGAGCCGCTCAAGGGCGCGAAGATTTTCCCCGAAGGGTATGAAAAAAAACACAAAGGAAAGGTTTGACGATGCAGTACGTTCTCAAGGACAAGGTTTTTCCGGAGATCGGCGCCTGGGCCGATGAGCTCGCGGAGATTCGCCGCGACATCCATGCGCATCCGGAGCTCGGGTTTGAAACGAAGCGCACGGTGGCGCTTCTGAAGGAAAAGCTCCGCGCCTGGGGCGTGACGGAGCTTGACGACACGACGGTTCCCGGCGCCTTGATCGCCGTGGTGGACGGCGCCCGTCCGGGGCCGGCCGTGGCGCTTCGCGGCGACATCGACGCGCTTCCGATGCCCGACAATTCGGAAAATGCCTGGAAGAGTCAGACGGAACTTCGCTGCCACGCCTGCGGGCATGACGGCCATGCGACGTGGCTCCTCGGGGCGATGCGCTATCTTCAGGAAAAGAAGAACGAATTCGCCGGCCGCGTGGTGGGCGTTTTCCAGCCGGCAGAGGAAATCGGCAAGGGTGCGCGTGCGGTGGAAGAATCCGGGATTCTCGACAAGCTCGGCGTGCGCGAAATCTACGGCTGCCACGATGAGCCCACGATCCGGAAGGGCGCCTTCGGCCTTTGCGCGGGTCCAGCTCAGGCTTCGACCGACTTCTTCTACATTTCCGTGAAGGGCCGGGGCGTTCATGCGGCGCGCCCGCATCTCGGCATCGACCCGATTCCTGCGGTGGGACTTCTCATTTCCGGTCTTCAGACGATCGTTTCGCGCAAGGTGATGCCCATTCAACCTGCGGTTCTCTCGATTTCGTCCGTGAACGGCGGACGCTTCAACGCGCCCAACGTCATTCCGACGGAAGTGACGCTTTCGGGGACGGTGCGCACCTTCAGCGAAGACGTGCGCAACCAGATCGAGCACGAGATGAAGGTGATGGTCGAGACGATTGCCGCGTCGGAGAGCTGCACGGGCGAACTGCGCTACGACCGTCTGGTCCCGGCCCTCATCAATCCGCCGGAGACCATGGCGCATGTGCGCGACTTCATCGTCCGTCATTTCGGCGCCGACGCGGCTGAACCCATGGACATGACCATGGGGGGCGAGGACTTCGCGGAATTCCTCTTCAAGCGCCCGGGCGCCATGATCCGCGTGGGGATCCGCGACGACGCGCACGAAGCGTCGCTTCACCATCCGACATTCGACTTCAACGACGAGGTGATTCCGCTTGCTTCGACCTACCTCGCGGGCATTGCGCTCGAACGCCTGAAGGCGCTTGCGGCCTGAAAGCCCTGAAGTCAAAAATCAAAACTCCGGAGATGCCTGGATTCTCTCTTTAGAGGCGCTCCGGAGCGCTTCTTTTTCCTCACCCGACCCTCAACCTTCAAGCGCGCTTTCCCCGCGCTCCCGCACCATGTTCTACGGGATCTTCTGCACCTTTGCCGCCGATATTCTCTGGGGGCTTTTTCCCTTCTACTTCCATGCTCTCGCGAATATCGGCGCCATGGAGATCCTCGCGCACCGCGTCGTCTGGTCGCTCCTCTTCATCGTCCTCGTGATTCTCGTCATGCGCCGGACCGCGTGGCTGAAGGCCGCGCTCACGAGTCCGAGGATCCTCCTCATCTTCACGGCTTCGGCGCTCCTCGTGGGCGCGAACTGGGGCACTTACGTCTACGCCATCGTGACGGACCGCACGATCGAGGCTTCGCTCGGGTACTTCATTAATCCGCTCGTTTCCATTCTGCTTTCAGCCGTATTCCTGAGAGAAAAGCTGCGTGCTGCGCAGAAGATCGCCGTGGGCCTCGCCGCCGCGGGCGTTCTCTGGATCTCGTGGGTAAAGGGCGTGCCGCCCTTCCTCGGGCTTGCGCTTGCCTTCACGTTCGGGGTCTATGGGCTGATCCGCAAGATTGCGCCCCTCGGGAGCATTGAGGGGCTGACGCTTGAGAGCCTCATCCTCACGCCGATTGCGCTTCTCTGGCTCGGCTACCTCGGAAGCACCGGGGAGCTCGCTTTCGCAGAAGCTTCCGGCACGACGCAGCTCCTTCTCATTGCGGCCGGTCCCATTACGGCGATTCCGCTGCTGCTCTTTGCTTCGGGCGTTCGAAGCATTCCGTATTCCACATCCGCCATCATTCAATACGTGAGTCCCTCGATGGTCTTTCTGATCGGCGTCTTCGCCTTCAACGAGCCCTTTACGCTCGAGATGCTGATCGGGTTCCTCTTCATCTGGTCAGCCGTGGCGCTCTTCCTCGGGGAAACCGTGCTGATGCAGCGGCGGCTGCGCCTTGAGGCGAGAAAGAAGGCCGACGAGGTTTAAGCAGCAACCTGCGCAGGCAAAAAAAGAGCCTCATGGACATCTTTCGCCATGAGGCTCAATTTCAAAGCAATGAGCTGGAAGCCCCGGAAGCAGTGATTGACTTCTGCAGTCCGAAGCTTCTTTTTCTGACGCCTTCAGTTATTGGGGATTCCCGAAAGCCTTGTTCACGTCGAGCACCATCGCCTGGTAGCCCGAGGTGTTCTTGAACTGGATTTCAACCGCAGGCTCCGTCTCTCCCCACTTGAATTCCTCGAGCCACGGATTCGGGCTGCTCGTGAAGGCGCCCGACTGGAGGTCGAAAGACGCGCCGGCAGTGGCCGAATAAGCAAGGATCGAGTTCTTGTCCGGGTTGTATTCGGTAAGCGACGTGACGGGGCTGAACCATTCGTGGCCGCGTTCCTTGCCGTACTCCCAAACCTGTTCGACCGTCATCTTCTTCTGGTCAATTTTGTAGACCACAGCGCGGGAATACTTCATTGAGGGGAGTGCCGGCTGCTCCATGCCGCGGGCGTCGCCGTTATCGAAGGCGGACACGTAGATCACGTCCTTGTCGGACTTCGAGTCGATGCGGAAGGCCGTGTGCTGCGTCCACGTCCAGTCGAATCCGCCTTCGCAGGAAACGTCGGTGCACTTGATGGGCTTTCCGTCCTTATCGACGGGCGTCAAAAGCGCATCCTTCCACGGAGCGCGCCAGCCCTTCGGCGCCGAGAGAATCCACTTCACCTTCTTGTCGCGGCCGATCTTGATGATGGCCGACTGATGACGCGAGGAAATGATGATCGAATCGTCGCTCGGATCGTAGTCGACCGAATTCACATGCGCCCAGTTGCGGCCGGCGCCGGTGCCGGCGATGTCGCCGAAGTTGTCCGTCTTGTCCTGGGCGGCGAGTTCCTCGGCCGAAAGCGTGTGTCCTGCCTTAGAAGCGTCGATGTTGAGGCAGACGGCGCCCTGGTCAAGTGCGCGGATGACGTCGGAACGGTACGGGTCGAGGATGTCCCAGAGCTTGAATTCGTCCACGACGACGCCGTCCTCATCCACCTCGGCAATCACGTCGCGAACCGTGCGGATGCGCTTGTTGTCCGGACGCCGGTGGTCGGCTGAAGCCACTCTCAGGAAATAGTGGCCGTTCTGGGCCGGATCCATCGAGTGCGAGTAGTCGTTGTAGGAAGCGGGAAGGCGGCGATTCCAGATTTCGCGGCCGATGATGTCGTACTTCACGTACTTCTGGCCGAAGCCCCAGGTGAGCGCGCCGTCATCGTTCTGGCGGAAGCCCATCATGACGCCCGCGGAATAAATGGATTCCGGATCCCAGATCGTGCGCGGGTCGAGGTACCAGCGGATTTCGCCCTTGGTGTCGAAGACGGCGATCTGCGGCACGAAATTCCATGTGAGGGCGCCGCCCATCGGGTTGTTCCACACGGCGCGGTTGTTGAGGCCGGTTTCGTCGCCGATGTTGCTGATGAGATAGAGGCGGTCCGAGAACGCCGGGTCGACCTTCTTCACAATGGCCGTGAAGTCTTCGGGCGACTCATAGTTCGTACCCTGATTGATCCAGGAAACGGGCGAGCAGTAGATGAAGTAGGACTCGTTGATGGTTTCCTTTTTGCCGTTGAAGTCGCGGACGTAGGACACCTTTACTTCGTTCCTGTAATCCGCATAGAGGCCGAAGACGGGAATGCCGCCGTGCGTGAGGAGCTGCTTCTTCGGAACGTTGTAGGTGATCGTCTGGCCGTTTTCCTTCGGGACGATCGTGACGGTGGCGGACTCAAGATCGTAGCCGCCGTTCTTGATGACGGCCGTGAGCGGCGCCACCTTGTAGGGATTCACGATGACTTCGCCGAGCTGCCCCTGAATGGAGGCGTAGCGAACGACCGGGCCGCCGACGGCGCCCATCGCGTGGGCGGGCAGCGTTGCAGAGGAGAAGACGGCTGCGCCGAGCGCAAGCATGAGGAGAGAGTGCTTCATGAGAGTAGTCCTATGATCTTTTGGGAAAAGATGGATGAAAAAAGCGGTTGGAAAGCGGATGCGTCAGAAGAAGTGCGTGACGCCGGCACCCCAGGACGTCGTGTTGGGGTTGTCGACCGGGTGATCCTTCACGCGCCGGTACATGCCGTAGCCGTGGGTCCAGGAGAGCGCCGTCCAGAGCGTGGTGCGGCGGCTCACGGGGTAGCGGTAGATGGCGGCAGGATTGATGCGCCAGCCGGAGGTCGAGAGATTCCCGTCGTTTGCGTCGCCCTTGTATTCCGAGCGGCTCGCCTGGAAGACGGCGGAGAGCGTCCCTCCGGCGATGTCCTTCATGAAGCCCGCCATGAAGGCGTCGGTATCGAATCCTTTTTCGGATGCGCCGAAGCCGAAAGCGCCGGCGCGGAGCATTGTGTTGGGACCGAGCCCGTCGAATACATGCTGATAAGTGAGGTAGAGCCGGAAGGCATCAAAGTCGTAGTTCATTGAGACCATGATGTCCTTGGTGGCGTTGTGGTCCTCGGCAAGCGTGCCGTGGGTGTGGTAGGTGGCAATCCCGCCGAAGCGCAGCTTCCCATGGTTGTTGTAGAGCACGGAAACCGTGAGGAGCCGGTCGTCGTCCGCGCCGACGCCGGTTTCGGTTGTGACGCCGTTCGAATACTGCGCAAAGAAGCGGTATCCGGAGAAGGATGGAGACGCGTAGCCGACAGTATTGTTGAGGATCCCGTCGCAGGTAAAGATGTATGCAAGACCTGCGTGAGGGAGGTTCGCACCCATCGGGGAGTAGCCTTCGGCAAGCGCAAACTGGCTCATGTCGCCGTCGGTGCTCTTCAATGCCCCCATGCGGCCGAGAGCGACTTCGCCGAAGGTTTTGCTTCCGAGCGTGAGCGCTGCGCCGTCAAAGAGGACGCCGTCCTCATAAAGCGTGCCGGTATCGGGCATGAAGGAGACGTAGGATGCCGCGCGCACCCAGAGGTCGTCGCTGATGGTTTCCGTCGCCCGGATGTCGATGGTCGAGGTTTTGTTGTTTCCCGACTCCATCGTCGTATTGGTGCGGCCGTTGGCGTGCTGCACCATGAGGCCGAGGTCAACGAGGCCCGTGACGGCTACGCCGTCCTCTGCGGAGGCAGAAGGGATGAGGCTCGCGCCGAGAAGGATTGCGGAAAGAATGGTCCCCGCTTTCCGGAGAGAGCGGGGGAAGTGGTTGGGTTTCGACATGAAGGATTTCTTCCTTTTTCTTTTGTTTGAAGAGATGCGTGCGGACATCTCCCAGGTCGGGAAAAAGTTTAGAAATCGGTCTTCTTTCGCGAAATTGGCATCTACGGCGATGGCGTCGTCAAATTTGACGGGTCATCCTTGCAGGATCTGAAAAAAGAGCGGGCTTTCAGGGTGCCAGATGAAATTGGTCGCGGATGCGGCGCGCCTCAAGGCCGATGAGCCCGCGCAGCCATACCATGACAGGGTCCTGCTGCGTTCTCGGGTGCCAGAAGAGCGTGGGCGCCCATTGATAGGTGGTGAATCCTGCGAACGGAAGCAATGCGAGTCCGGGGACGAGCGAGAGAATTTTCCGGGCGTAGGGCTCGCCGAATTCGCCGATCAAATCCGTTTCAAGGAGCTCGAATATGGCGGCGGCATGGTAGGGAATGGTGATGCCGTGCGGCTGATCGGCGTCGTCGAACCAGGGAAGGACCGAACGAGGGACGAGGCGGGAGAAAGGCGTGGCGATGGAGATCACCTGCCAGGGCTCGATGTCTTCCCGATCGAGCCGGCCTTTCTGCTTAAAGATCGAGACGAGCGGATGGCTTTCGCGGACGACGAGGCAATAGGGTGCGGAAAACAGGCGCTGAACATGGATGTTTCCCTGCACGGGTTCGCAGTCGGTGCCGAAAATGATGAGGTCGACGAGTCCTGCGCTTAGTTCGGCGAACGTATCGATGCTGATGGGCGTCGTTGAGAAATGGAGGCCCGGAGATTTCCTTCACGCTTCATGAATGGCCGAAGCGACGAACATCGTATACGCGCAGTCAAGCGCCGCAATGCGGATCGTGCGCTCAGCCTTCATCGGATCAAGAGAGTCCTTGCCGACGAGTGTCGCCATGTCTTCGAGCATGCGGTCGATCTGCGGCATGAGCTTTACCATCCGCGGCGTCGGGTGCATCAGCTGGCTCGAGCGAGTAAAGAGCTTGTCGTCAAAGAGCTCCCGCGCGCTCTGGAGCATTCGGCTCGCGGTGGAAATGCTGATGTCAAGCCGGGATGCGGCCAGGGAAAGCGACTGCGTGCGGTAGAGAACCGAAAGGAGGCGGAGGAGCTCTTCAGAGACAGGCTGCTGCATGGATGAGGTCTATCGGGGGAAACTGATTATTCGGCAGGTGAAAGGCCTGATGTTTGGATGAGGAAGTTTTTGCAGAGGATTGTTTACAAATTCATTGGCGCGTATATGGATGTAACGATCGCGGATTTTGGTGCGCGTTTTCCCTTAGTCTTTGCGGCACCGAAACTTTTTTAGGAGTGCTTTCATGGCATCCGAATACATCACGATGAACCGCTTCAAGATCAAGCCGGAATTCGCCGACGCGTACCTCAAGGTCTGGCAGGAGGCGGATGTCAGTGCGAAATCCATGCCAGGGCTGCTGGAATTCCGCTTCTTCAAGCTCGATGCGAAGAAGGACGGCTACGTTCTCTTTTCCTCCTTTGCGCGCTGGCAGTCGAAGGAAGACTTCCTCAACTGGACGAAGTCGGAACATTTCAGAAAGTCCCATTCCACGGGACCGAAGAATCGCGAAATGTACGTCGATCGTCCGGAGCTTGAGTGCTTTGAAGTCCTGATCTGACGATTCTGTCGGGGCGATGGCTTCTCGCGCGGGAAGCCTTGTCCGTAAACAAAAATGCCTGGGAAGGCTTGGATTTCCCGGGCATTTTTGATTTTAGCGAAGCGAATCGTCAGAACGCTCAGAACATCTGGATCTGGGGCCTGCCGTTGTCGAGGAACGTAATGCAGCCGCTCTTTCCCGCGCCCTCGACGCCGTCGAGCTTCCAGTCGGGAATCACCCAGCGTTCGTAATTGTCGAAGACGTGGGCGGCCGGACGGTGCGTATGTCCGTGAATGACGAGATCCACGCCCGCAGACTTTGCGGCTTCGGCCACGGCGCCTTCGACCACGTCCATCACGTCCATGGATTTCTGCGCCTTGTCGGTTTCGGACTGCGAGCGCGCCTGCTTGGCGACCTCAATGCGTTCGGCAACGGATTTCTTGAGCATCATCGCCTGCCACACCGGATCGTGCGTGATTTTGCGGAATTTCTGGTATCCCGTATCTCTCAGGCACCATTCGTCTCCGTGCGCGAGAAGCACCTTGCGGCCCTTGATTTCAACCACGATCGGATCGCGAAGGAGTTCTGCGCCGATCGCCTGCGCAAAGCCCTCTCCGAGCACGAAGTCGCGGTTTCCGGGCATGACGAGGACGCGCCGGCCGGTTGCCGCATGGAGCTTGAGGAGCGCCATCACGGGCTTCGCTTCCGGGTGCGCGTCGTCGCCGAGCCAGAAGTCGAAAAGGTCGCCGAGAATCACGAGTTCCGGATAGCGCGGCGCCACGGACTTCATGAAGCGCACGAACGCCATGATGGTTTTGGGCTTCGTGGGTGAGAGGTGAAGATCCGAAATAATTACCGGATTGGTAAGCGGCTCAACCTCGGTTCGCCCGGCGAGCGCAGGAGGCGGAAACTGTGAAAGGTCCATTTTGCTTCTGCTGAAAAAACGCAGGGTGGAATTGATGAGGAGAAAGAGCCGCATGCCGAAGGGGATTTTCCCCTTCGCAGGCGCTTTCCTCCCCACCATGCCGTCGCTCGGTTCCGGGCGGCTCTCGGTCATCAGACTCAGATCTCCTCAGCCTTTTCGATGACGACGTCCTCAACGGGCACGTCGCCGAACCAGCCGCGGGTGCCCGTGCGGACGCGCGCGATCTGGTCGACCACGTCCTGGCCGGCCACGACCTTGCCGAAGACGGCATAGCCCCAGCCGTTGCCCGTGGGGGCGGTGTGGTTGAGGAAGTCGTTGTCGGCAACGTTGATGAAGAACTGCGCGGTGGCCGAGTGCGGATCGTTCGTGCGGGCCATCGCGATCGTGTACTTGTCGTTCTTCAGGCCGTTGTCGGCTTCGTTCTTGATTGGATCGTTGGTGGGCTTCTGCTGCATGCCCGGCTCAAAGCCGCCGCCCTGGATCATGAAGCCCTTGATCACGCGGTGGAAGATCGTGCCGTTGTAGAAGCCCGACTTCACATAGTTTTCGAAGTTTTCGCAGGTGATCGGAGCGTGTTCGGGATCAAGTTCAATGTCGATGACGCCGAGATTGGTAGTGAAGCGAATCATTTGAGAATAAAAACTGGGTTCAAAAGTAAATGCGCGCCGCAGGAAGCCGTCTTTTGTGAAAAAGCGAGGCTTCCAAGTCTTTCAGCAGCGTGAAAACCTTTCAGAAGCTCCGTCAGGGATCTTCCGGAAGGGGAATCGTTATTGTCGCATAAGGGGGAGACGCGCTTCGGCGCGCTCAACCCCGGGAACTCAACAATGCAGACTCCGGATCAGGGAAGAACCTTGGCCGAGAGAATCTTCACGGTCGTGACCGGAACATCTCCCATTCCGCGGCGGCTTCCCGTCGGGACCGCAGCAATCTTGTCGACCACTTCGGTGCCCGAGACAACCGTGCCGAAGACGCAGTAGCCGTTGCCGTCCTGAGCCTGATCGGCATTGAGGAAGTCGTTGTCGGCAACGTTGATGTAGAACTGCGACGTCGCCGAGTGCGGGTAGCTCGTGCGCGCCATGGCGATCGTGTAGCGGTCGTTCCGGAGGCCGCCGCGCGCTTCGAGGGGAATGGGTTCGTGCGTGGGCTTTTCGCGAAGCGTTTCGTCAAAGCCCCCGCCCTGGACCATAAAGCCCGGGATCACGCGGTGGAAGATCGTGCCGTTATAGAAGCCTTCATTGACGTAGCGAAGGAAGTTCTTCACCGTCTGCGGGGCGCGGTCGGGCGCGAGGCGCACGACAATCTTGCCGAGAGTGGTTTCGATTTCAACGCGCGGTTCCTGCGCTGCAGCGCGCGCGAGGGGCGCGGCGAGGAAGGCGGCGGCAGGAAGAAGCGGAAGAAGAAGACGGGTGCGGTACTGCATGGTTGTCCGATTGGCCTATTGAAAGAAAAAAGAATGTCGGGACGGGAACCGGCGGCGGCATCAGCGGCCGCTGATGCGCTTCAATGTTCTCAGTCTCGACTGAAGTTCAGTGTTCGATTCGAGTGCGGGCGCTGCCGCCTCATAGCATTCGAGCGCGAGCGCAAGGTAGACGTCGCCGAGATTCTTCTGGGCGAGCGAAAACTTCGGATTGATGACGAGCGCCTTCTTGAGCAGTCCCTGCGCTTCCTCAAGGTTCCCGAAGCCCGCTTCGATCACGGCGAGGTTGTTGTAGGGTTCGGGGATTTCCGGGTAGGCTGCGATGAGGGATTTGAGGCCCTTCGCGGCGTCCTCGGTGCGGCCGAGCGACTCAAGGCTCACGGTGCGCAGGAACTGGAGCTGGGCATTCCGGGGGTTGCGCTTGATGCCGATGTCGGCGAGCTCGAGCGCCTGCGCAGGATGCCCGTTCGTAAGCAGCTGTTCGACCCTGGGCGAAAAATCGCCCGGGTGAAGGGTTGCCGCAAGCTCCTCCATTTCCGAAGCGGCCAGAGCGGGCGCGCTCAGGAAGGAAAGTCCGAGCGCAAGGGCGGCGCAGGTGGAAAGGAGAATTGGTTTGGCGCGCATGAAACTACTCATCGGGTCAAGTGTCGGTCGAGGAAAGCCGGCGACGCATATTTGGGGAGAGCCTGAGTCATCAGGCTAACGGCTGATGCATGCTTCCGGCATGGGAGAAGACGCTTCAGAAGGCTGTTCGGGCCGGCCGGGCGGCTATACTCTCATGATCTTTCGTCCGTTCGCCCAAGGGGCGAGCGAATCAGAAAATTGAGCAAAGCCCGCGAGGCCATTGGCCCCGGGCGCTTCAGCTCGTAATTGTAGCCGCCGCACATGATTCAGAAGATTAGAACTTTGTATCGGGAATCTTTTCTCCCGTCCCTGCGGCACCTGCGCTGGATCAGCGAGAACGGCTCGTGCTGCTACCTGCGCATGCGATGCTACAAGGGCTATGCGGAAGCGCTTCAGAGGGACAGATTTCTCAGGAATTCCATGCTTTCGATTTATTCGACCTATTCGCGCGAACAGCGCCCCTTCAAATCGATTGAACCCGGCCGCGTGCGCATGTACGTCTGCGGCGTCACCGTCTACGACTACTGCCATATCGGCCACGGACGCACGTTCGTCGCCTTCGACGTGGTGCGCCGCTGGCTTGAGGCCTCGGGGTACGAAGTGACCTTCGTGCGCAACATCACCGACGTGGACGACAAAATCATCCGCCGCGCGGCGGAACGCGGCATCACGACCGACGCCCTCACGGCTGAATTCGCAAAGGCCATGCAGGAAGACATGATTGCGCTCGGGTGCCTTGCTCCGACATTTGAGCCCCGCGCAACCGAATACATTCCGCAGATGCTCGGCCTCATCGAAAAGCTTGAGGAAAAGGGCTACGCCTATCACGCGGCCGACGGCGACGTCGACTATTCCGTGAGGGGCTTTAAAAATTACGGCCGCCTTTCGGGAAAGTCGATCGACGACCTTCAGTCGGGCGCCCGCGTGCAGGTTGCTGAAGGCAAGCGCGATCCCCTCGACTTCGTTCTCTGGAAGAGCGCGAAGCCGGGCGAGCCGCAGTGGACCTCGAAGTGGGGCTGCGGCCGTCCGGGCTGGCACATCGAGTGCTCGGCGATGGCGATGAACCTTCTCGGCGAAACGATTGATATTCATGGCGGCGGCCCGGACCTCATCTTCCCGCACCATGAAAATGAAATCGCGCAGAGCGAGGCGGCGACCGGCAAGACCTTCGCCAACTACTGGATGCATTCGGGGCCGCTCCGCGTTCGGTCGGCCGACGGCACGGAAGAGAAGATGAGCAAGTCGCTCGGCAACTTCTGGACCATCCGCGATGCGCTTAAGGAAACGAACGAAGCCTACGGCGACGGCTTCGGCGCCGAGGTGCTCCGCTTCTTCCTCCTGAGAAGCCAGTACAGAAGCCCCATCACCTTCTCCTCGGGCCTCATCGAGGAAGCCCATAAGGGACACGTTCGCCTGTAGACGGCCCTCAAGGGCAGGACGGGCGACGGGCAGCCTCTTGACTGGGAAGAGCCCTATGCGGCGCGCTTCCGCGAGGCGATGGACGACGACTTCAACACGGCGCAGGCGGTCGCGGTGCTTTTCGAGCTCGCGACCGAAATCAACCGTACGGGTTCCGAAGAACTCGTGCGCCAGCTCCTCGGTCTCGGCCGCATCCTCAACATCCTCACGAACGATCCGGAGAAGTTCCTCCAGGGCGGGATCCAGGATGCGGGCGAGGAAGCCCGGATTGAGGCCTTGATTGCCGAGCGCGCCGCCGCGAAGAAGGCAAAGAACTTCGCGCGCGCCGACGAGATCAGAAAGGGCCTTCTCGCCGAAGGCGTGGAGCTTCAGGACGGTCCCGGCGGCACGACGTGGCGCAGGATCTGATCGCGCTCTGAAATCGAATCAACTGAATCCTCTGCGACTTTTCCCTTTCGGGCGGAAAGCTGCAGAGCGACTGACCCAACACCAACAGCGCTCGATGGAGCTGCTGAGCACGGAACAAGATGGCCAAGAAAGTATTCCTTGAATTCGAGCACGACATTGAGGTGCTCGAGAAGAAGATTGATGAACTGCGCGAGCTCACCGAAACGGAGTCGAAGAGCGGCGTATCGGTTGAGAGCGAAATTGCTTCCCTCGAAGCGAAGGAAAACGAGCTCGTCAAGAAGATCTACGCTTCCCTCACGCCCTGGCAGTGCTCGCTAGTCGCCCGCCACCCGGCACGCCCCTATACGCTCGACTACATCGATGAAATCTTCACGGATTTCCATGAACTCCACGGCGACCGCGCGTTTGCAGACGATCAGGCCATCGTGGGCGGTCTCGCGCGTCTTGCCGACATGAATGTCGTCGTGATCGGTCACCAGAAGGGGAGAACGCTTAAGGAACGCACGCAGCGCAATTTCGGCATGGCAAAGCCCGAGGGGTACCGAAAGGCCCTGAGGCTCATGGAGCTTGCCGAGAAGTTTGATCTTCCGGTCGTCACCTTCGTTGATACGCCGGGTGCTTATCCCGGCATCGACGCCGAGGAGCGCGGTCAGTCCGAGGCCATAGGCCGCAATCTCTTTGAAATGGCGGGACTCCGGGTTCCCGTCATCACCTGCGTGATCGGTGAAGGCGGATCGGGCGGCGCGCTCGCGATTGCCGTGGCCGACATCGTGATGATGCTTCAGTATTCAACCTATTCGGTGATTTCTCCCGAAGGCTGCGCCTCCATTCTCTGGAAGGATGCGGGTCAGGCTCCTCGCGCTGCGGAAGCGCTTGCGCTCACGGCCGACAGGCTCTCAAAGCTCGGCCTTGTCGATCGCGTCATCTCTGAGCCTCTGGGCGGCGCGCACCGTGATCCCAAGCTGATGGCAATGAATCTGAAGCAGGCGCTCATCGATGAACTTCGCGCGCTCATGAAGCTTCCGATTGACGATCTCCTTGAGCGCCGAGCAGAGCGCATGCGCGGCTACGGGTTCTTCGACGTCGTTGCTGAACCGCAGACGGCTGCAGACCCTAAGGATATTGAGGATGCGCTCGAGCTTCGCGACGAGGGCTCCTCGCAGAAGCTCGGGAAGGCTGCAAAGGCTTAACGCCTGAGGCATTCATCCGTTGAGTGCAGAAACAGGGGCTTTCCGAGCTCCTGTTTTGCTTGTGCGCCCGGCAGCGCACGTGTGTTTATGTGGTGAAAGTCCACTGACC
>ENA-UONW01002296-UONW01002296.1-human-gut-metagenome-genome-assembly--contig:-CS52-NODE-2296-length-19237-cov-6.733396_pt1 | contig 19237 bp, 15 predicted proteins | sample MGYA00242463_ERZ724010 | MGnify/ENA metagenome assembly ERZ724010 | reverse complement strand
CCGTCTTGGGAGTGATCCCAAGACGGCGCTTTTTTGCTATAATATCGATTCGTGCATATCTGTGAACTTGCGTCTGGAGCATGAAAATGGTATAATACAGTCGATTTGTTCCTGCTTTCTATTTTTGTAACATTAGAATTCTAGTGATGGTCTATGGGGGGATAGTGATGGTGAAGCAGATTACTATCGAGCGTTTTAAATCTATCGAATCAGCAACTCTTGATTTGGGCAAGATCAATGTCTTAGTTGGCGCTAATAACTCAGGAAAAAGCAGCGTTTTACAAGCACTTCAGTTTGCTACATCAGTTGCACAGACAGCAAAGCTTTACTCTCAAACTACAAAATTTGATAAAAATAGTGTATGGGCTACATCTGTCTATCCCGACCAACTTATCTATTCTCCAGTCAAAGATCCATATGTTTTAGCAAAGGGTGGTATTCTTAAAGAGGATATTAATTTAGGAATTTCAGTGACCTTCGTTGAAGACAGTAACGAAAAAGTGACCGCAACTTTCCGAAAGGGAAGAAATAAGAATATTGCAGCCCGTTTTGAAGGAGAAACTGTAGGACAGCATTTAGCATCACTAGAGAATCCTTTCTGTATGTATGTTCCTGGCCTTGCTGGAATTCCATTTGAGGAGGAAATACGAACCGTTGGTATAGTAAGGAGAATCGCTGCAAAGGGCGATTCAAATACAGTTTTTCGAAATGTTATTAACCTGCTTTCGCAAGATGCAGAGAAATGGGAGCTTTTCCTATCGGATTTGAAAGTTATTTTTCCAGCTATAGACTTTACGATTAGCGCAAACCCCAATGTAGATGGTTCTATTGATGTAAGATTTCAATTAAATCCATCCGATCCGATGCTTCCGATCGACCTTGCAGGAACTGGCGTTTTACAGGCAATTCAAATTGCAGCATATGTTAATTATTTTAAGCCAGCCCTTCTATTACTTGATGAACCGGACTCGCATCTGCACCCAAATAATCAAAGGGCGCTTGCAACATTATTGGTCTCACTTTCGGATAGAACTGAGACAACGATTCTTATATCTACTCACTCTCGTCATTTGATGTCGGCTTTGCACGAGGACGCGCGGTTTTTCTTGGTAAAGAATGGAGTAATCTCCAGCTCGCCTTATGACCATTATGTAGGGTTACTTGAATTAGGTGCGTTGGATGAATATGACCATATAAAAAATGGAGATTTGAAATATGTTATCCTTACGGAAGACTCCTCTGAAATGAGCCGTAAATATTTGAGAGGTATTTTGGAGTCTTCAGGTTTTGGCAGAAACGAGTTTCAGGTTTATTCTTATAACAGCGTAAGTAAAATAGAATCAGCAAAGATGTTTGCAAGTTTCCTTCTTAATATCAATCCCAATTTGACGGTGATTATTTACAGGGATCGTGATGGCTTGTACGACAGTGAAATACAAGCAATAAAAGGACAAATTGAGTTTGACCCTAGAGTCAAATGCGTAGTTGCCCATTTTAATGACATAGAAATGTATTATTGCAATGCCTGCCACATCGTAAAAATCTGTAGTAACGAAGGGTTGCAACTGGCTGAGCGGGATGCAATTGCACTTATCAGTGAAGCCATGGCGGAAGCGGAAGATGAATCGAAAAGAAAGTTTTATGCACACAGGGTTGAAATGGCTAGGCAGGGACGCAAAGATACGGGCGACGCAATGATTGTAGCCGAGGCTGCTTTTTCCGAAGATAAGACGGCATATGCTTATGGTAAAAAAGTTGCTGGGTTGTTAAAAGCCAAATTGCAACAGAAGTTTGGCAGAAATATTGATATTTACCAACCTACTGATCAAATCATGGATGTTCAATTTTCAGGGATACATAGCGCCGCATAATTCCTTTTTATATTTTTCCTTAATTTCGTGATATTGGCTTTATGCAGAATCATCGTCTTAGTAAAATCCTAAGGCGATGATTCTGCCTCTGCACATTCGATTTTTCCTGTTTCTCGGGCTACAATGGTTGCAGAAAGGAACAGGAGGTTATACAAATGGAGAGATTTGTCACAGATGAACGCGCAGGGCTGAAATATGAATTGGTTGGTGACTATTATCTGATCGCCGGAGATGATGAGCCGGAAGAAGATCAGCCAATCGGGATATGGGGACAGCGGCATCTCCGCTATCTTAAGAGGTGCCACTGTGGACGATATGCCAATCTGCTGACCAGTGGCGCATTGAATGCCTATCTTGCGGATATTGACCGGCAGGGAGAGAACCTTTTTCTTCGGCTGGTAAAGCAAATGGCAGATGCAGAGGGCATCACAGAAACGCCGAAAACCAACAATCAAATGGAATGGGTCCGGCGGATGAATTCCTGCCGAGATCGTGCAACCGAAATTGTCTATATCTTTCCTGCCTGCAAATCGTTTTCTGGATGCGAGTTGATGATATCAGAACCAATTTAATTATTTTTAGACATACAACAAAAATCTCCCGGAACTGATCTTAAAAAGTCGGCTCCTGGTTTCATTTATGCCCATCTTTTCTTTATGTTTTCGCTTTTATCTCCAATCCGGATTTCATTTCCACCACAATTTCCTCATCGGAAACGGTGATTCTGTCTACTAACTTTCTGGCGAGGAGTTCACCGTAATTCGTAATGGCTTCGGGGATTTCTCCTAAGACGATAATAAGCAAGAAATAGCGACAGCATTCAGGATGTCCCGAATGCTGTCGCACGCTGTCAGTTAAGCAACATTGACATATGGCAGACCGAAGAACACATGTGTTTCCTTAACCTTCATTAGCCAGTTCAAAAGATAAGGGCGATACCACAGGTGATAATGCTGGAAGTACCCTTCTTTGGGGCCACCACTCGCATCCAAGTCGATCTCGTAGTAAGAGTCGTAATCACGGCTCGAGCCATACGAATAGTCACCCATACGGTTTTTGCTCCACTTTTCGCACAAAGATCGCGCATCGCGCTCCTCCATACACCACACGCTTACGATGGGCGTATTCGTTTCATCGCTCACCTTGATGCTTGCCGGAGACTGCACTATCCACTTGAGAAAACGATTTGCCTCAAAGATGTCCATCGACTTGGGGTATATAAGTAACGCTCCAGAGTTGGGAATGGTACAGGCCTTGTAATAGGCTCCGTCACCAGTACTTTGTTTCTCCATAAGCGATGTACAGTCGTCTTTGGTGGCCAACTGAACCGATTCCACATCGACCTGGGTAGCCGATGCGGACACCGCCATGTATATGACAAGGCTGCCAACAGTAACAACGGCTACCAGCGGGAAAGCCGCTCCAGCAGCTACTGTAATGTCGCAGCCCAAAGACTCCAAAGCCGCTGCCGCTACCGGCAAGGAGGCGGTGAGTGTGGCTTCACCCCCCAAGCTTACTAACTGTGCGGCACCGCCCTTTGTTGTTGAAACAGCGCCGCACCGGCAGACGCTGAGTGTCTCATCAACAACGACATGAAAATCATGAGTATGCTTAGTAACATGGCCGGAGAAAATGTAGGCATTTTTACCAGCCCACGAAACCTCGTACCAGAGGTTATTGTAGTCGTTTAAAGTTTCCGCCAAGACCTCAAAGCAGTCGCCGGGAGCAACGGCAGTAACAGCATCCGCTTTTGCGTAGGGCTCTTCGTGAAGTTGGCACGAGTTAACAACCTGAACCATGTCCCTGGCGGGTTCCTGAGCTCCACTAAGCAAAGTCGCTGAATAGCCGTCTGTCTGCGGCGAAAGAATAGAGACGCTTTCTCCTTGTACGCCTCCTTCTGCGGCACGAAGTTTGCCAGCTTTCGCCAGGTTCAGCAGGCGTTTATTTTGCGAAGCCGTGCCGTAATAATCGCTGATACCATTGGCCTGCGCGATTGCCTCACGGTGAGCATAGGAACTTTCGACGCCAATCGAATCAAGGGCATCCACAATGGACTCTCCGTCATAGCTGCATGCGGGATAATACAGGGCGGCAGCAAAAGCGTTGGAAGTGCAGAGGAAAGCCAAGAGAAACGCCAGGAGGACCGAGGTGAATTTTTTGAACATACACGAACCTTCTTTCTTTAATAGTATAGCGATAATATACCACTTGAGAAGAAGGGTGTTTTTTATTATGCTGGATGTATATAAGAAGAAAAACGGTGGGTGACGATTCCCGCAAGCGGAGATGGGATGTTGTTCCGCGTAGACAAGGCGAAAAAGGACGCTGTGCTTGGCACAGCGTCCCTTTTAGCAATCATTCTTCAAAAACAGCACCGTTTTGCTCAAGGAAACCTTTGAGCGTGGGATCAATATTAGAACTGAACTGAGCCCCGGACAAGCCCCGTGTCGTGGTCACAACCAAAAGCATAGGCCTTTCCTCGGGCTTATCAAGACGAACTACATGTATGAAACTGCCTTCAATTACAAAGAGAGCGTCTTCGCAGTCTGAGAGGTGCAGCACAATGTCATTTCCGTTTGTCTTGACAACGCCCACATATTCTTCAATGAAATTCATGTTCTCCTCATCTAGTAAGACGGAAAAAACCTGCCACGCTTTGACGGTATCATTGACCGCAGCATTTTCTTCGAGATATATAAATCCTGTTTTTCGTTTGAAGCAGGCATGCTTTTTTCGCAGAATATCTGTCAATTGTCTTTGCTTTCCCGTCTGCAACCCGTTTTTCGGCAGTACTCGTAGATCATCGGTTTTTCTAAAGTATCCCGTATCAAGACGGAAAAGAAGTTCATTCCGATGCAAGATGCCATCCCGATACAAGATGCCTGTGCTCAAAAGCAAATATCTCCCCATAAGCTCATAATCCCACTGGCAAATATCACGTTCATCTTTGACTTCGTGAGCAAAAGCATAATCTTCGGCTTTTTTATAAACCTTTGGGCCATCACATCCAGGAAGAATTATGTAATCGCCATCAGATGTAACATCAAAACCCCAAAAAACGCCCTTCGGTAAAGCAAATTGCTGTATTTTCTTCAGGTCACTCGAATAAATACAAATATAACCTGTGGAGGTAGAGGCTACAAATATTGTATGTTCTGGGTCTTGCGTAGTGCAGACATTTTCTACCCGCTGGCAATTGCAAATCTCCGGAAAATCAATTTCCTCCAGAAGACATTTTGTGTTATTTACCTTATACATAGAGATATAGCTGCAACTTCTTCCGCAGAGGAGAAACCTTGAGCTATCAATCCAAGTGCAAAAGGACTTGTTTCTTTCACCAACAGTAGGAGATATGGCATTAAAATGCTGACCATTATAGAAGGCCAAATGTCCGTTCCTTGAAGAAACAAGAAACCGCTTTGCATTATAAGCGGACACAGTGACATTTCCTGCCGAAATGGGAATTCTTATTACAGCATTTGCACTATGTTCACCTAATTTATAAATCTCGATAATGCCGGAAGCGTTATAGTCAAAAGGAGTGCCGTTTGCATCGCACAAAGGGCGATATACCGCAAAATAAATACCATTATCCGATAGTGCGAGTTTCGTTACATATTCCGCAACATCTTGCCCTACATATGATGAAAAAGATACAGTAAATGGATTCTCGTCTCCAAGACAGAATGCCATCTGTAGTCCACGCTGTGTATAAGCCAGACCGGCGGAGACCTTGTCGGACACAAGAACAGTGATGAGTTCATGGGCATATCTCTGCCCTAGACAAATTGGCTTTGTTTTGCCGTCGAACAAATCATATTCCACCATCCGGTAATGTACTTTAGAGACATCACCTTGAAGGATCATCTTCCCCGCCTTGAAATCTACACTGTAAAGGGAATAACCCAAGTCCGGTTCCTGCGTGTATCCGTCATCTAATATTTTCCCGGCGTTCTCACCCATAGCTGAAAAACAAATGTAGAAATATGGATCAGAGTACGCATTTCCCTGCAACATTACGAGTAACTTACTATCCCTAATCGAGATTCCTCGAAACTCTAATAGCTCATCCTCATCCAGTTCAAAAAACTCGGGAGTAGACGGTACTGCTCTTTGCGGCAAATATGTATCCAGGGAAGCCGTCCATTTGCATACAGCATCATACTTGTCACCTTTTTTGGTAAGGTGATAAAAAACAATTTTAGCCGTATCGTTTGGGCGATTGTCAAGATAAACCCCCAGCGACGAAATGTCATTGTCTACAAAAATATCTTTAATTCCGGACGAATAAGTAATCCCGTTTATTTGCCCCGTAGTCCAGCTTTTAGTATCAAACCAAGTAATTCCGCCGGAGCAAGCTGCAAAGATGAGCAGATTCCCAGATACACAAAAAGCATCTGAGGCGGCAACTTTTTCTCTTAAGGTGCGAAGCCCAAGTTTGCTCTCATACGCCAATATATAATGTTCTTTAGTCAGAACGATAATGGCTCCATTGTTTGTTACAGAGATAGCATTTATCGGAAAGTCGAAATTAAAAAAAGCAGCAACTTCATTCAGCTGAGCTCCGCGAAAGTTACAGCCGTTCAGCGAACAATTGGTAAAAGAAACAAGATGCAAATCCAGCGCAGAGAAGTCCATTTGATCCAAATTATTTCCTCGACAGAGCTTCATTGCCTCTATGAGATTGCTGGTAGCAAGCATAGCGTCAAAGAGGTTCTCTTTATTTCCTAGAGATCCAGGATTTTCTAGAAATCCAGGTAGGTGTAAAAGCGCTTGAATCTCTGAAGGCTTTCCAATATGTTCACCAAAGATTTCGCCCAAAAGAGAAAGTATCTCATTTGATAGCTTACGGGCACACAAACACCCAGGTATTTTAATTTCCTCACCAAGATGAGACTTTGCCATGTGCTGGACATTCTGAAGCTCGGATTCAACATATTTGGCAGAAAAGAATTCGGAATATATCTGATGCACAAATGTATAGCGGGTGTATGTTCCGTTGCTTTCACCGATAAGAAGGCCGGTTGGCAAAATGTTTTCGATGCGAGTTTCGTCATCCGAAAAGGTTTTCACCTCAAAAGTCCTTCCGTTTTCAAACGCAAATTTGGGGAGGGTCATTTTTACAACCCGGCGAAGTTCATTAAATCGACTTGAATTGGGATAGCCCCTTTTAAACTGATTAAGCAGGTGGTCTACATGCGCTTGCAGAATATCCGCTTTTGTTTTTGCCCCCTTGCTATAGATTTTCAAGAAGAACGGAAAACGCAGCAGTTGAACTGTTGTTTCCTCTTCAGGTAAAGCAACCTTCTTTTTCTCCAGGTAGTCCATTACCGTCTCAAGTGGTAATGGCTCCAAATACCAGGTTTTAAAGTCTTTTGTGGCTTCCCATTGATAATCCTGCCTTGAAGCGATGCATATGACCGCCGCAGATGAAAGGATGGCAATTTCCTCTTGGAGTCCGCCGGAGGGATCCTCGGCCTCGTCAAGACCATCCAGAAGGAGAATGCATCTATTGACGGCGAAAAAATTCGCAGGAAGACATTCTTCTTCGGCAGGAAAATAAAGTCTTTTTACTTCGCTTCTAATATAAAAGCTTCCTTTTTCTTTTTTATAGGCATGAAGAGGGATATAAAGCGGAAGCAAAGTGGCATCAGCTAATAGCTTTTTCCAAAGCAGTAGAAAGAGCGTGCTTTTTCCCGAGCCACCTTCGCCCAGAAGCAAGGCGTTGCTTTCCGTATTAAATGCGTCCCAATCCTTCGGGCGGCAAACCAAACTTTCGTTGAAGTCATCATTTGCTCCAAATTTAGCCTGCCACTCATGCTCGTACAACTCACGGCTTTTCTCCAGTGCCAAAGCCTGATGGAACCCGCGTCTTTCCAATATTTGGACCATTCTATTGAGAGCGTGATAAAGCTCCCGATCTTCTCCTCCTATGCTCGGACGATGTTCCATACTATTGTCCGTCAGATGGCAGATTAGATTTTTAATTTCGTCCTTAACAGGCTGCGAAAGTTTCAAATTACTACATTTGGATTCTAAATAACCACATTCGTATTGGCTTGCATTGAAAATCAAACAGTATAGCAATTGGCCGACACCATAGACATCGGTTTTTTCGGATACGAAATACTTGTTGCCGCTATGATACTCCGGTGGCTCGGTTCCTGACCAAGCAGGATTCTCAACAGGAGTTCCGAGCTTTCGGCTGATCCCGAAATCGATTACCAGTGCGGTTACCGCATCAAGTCGGTCGGACTTAAAGTTGATATTTGCAGCGAAAACATTCGTGAGAGAAAGGTCGAGATGGGCATAGCCTAGCTCCACCAACCGCTCAAGAAAACGGGCCAGCGAGAGCATGATATAAAGCGAAGCCCTTACGCGCTCGTAATCGGTAAAGTCTTTGAACTTACCCTGCAGCTTTTGCAGCGAGACAAGGTCATTAGGCAGCTTGGTCTCTATGAACATATTCTTCTCTGCAGCTACAATACGAACAGGACTTTGGAATGTGTCATTGCCGACAGCTGCTGTTGTTTCTTTTTCGCCATGCATGACATCTCTGTTGATTAGGGTTTGCCCGAAGTCGTCAAAGCCTTTGGGATTATAGACCTTGAGTACAAAATCCGATCGGATGCCCTCGTTCTCGAGTGGATAAACATCCGCACAGCCACCGAGGTATGGTTCACCTGCTATCGTGTAACACTGGTCATTGATTTGGACCTTGTCTCCTATTTTGTACTGCGGCATATAATCCCTCCATGATTTAGTTAAGCGAGATTTTCTGCATTAATGCTTGAAGCTTATTTTAATTGTGCTCTTTGTATATATGGAAGGCTTCACATTATGTAAAATGTGTCGAACATCTTGGCCCGCTTCGGACGATAGCCTTTCCAAAAACCAATTCAGAATCATCCACGAAACATGCTTTCGGATAATTTTCTCACAGCTGTCTTCGCTGAGGCTGTGTCTAGTTATCTCCTCTACGAGAGGTTGGAACGCCTTGTCCTGGGTAAGCTCTGTGATAAACTCCTTCGAATAAATGCCTTCACCATTATTACCAAAGATGCAATCAAAGTCCTTCCCCTTCGCTTCCGTTGCCCTTTCCCTAAAATTAGCTACAAATCGAAGGCACACATTGCGAATTTCGTCATTTGCATCAAAATAGTCGCGAACTTCATCTGAGTAAAACTTTTTGGCAATGCGGCTATCATTCAGCTTCTTTTCAACATTATTCAATGCATGCTCATGCGGTTCCCCATTGTCTGAACGTTGTGTATAGAAAAGCACATAGCCTTCATGAAAGGCTACTGCAGCCAGAAGATAGCACTGCTCCAGTGGATTTTCGACGACAAAAGGCGGAAGCATAGCTGCCTTCAAAATAGCTGTCGCCAGTTTACAAAACTCGATAACATGCTGTCGAACAAACTCTTTATCATCTTCACATTTATTCAGCCAATTGGTGGTGCATGCACGGTAAAGAGCCGCTAAAATATCTGCTTTAGTCGGCTTCGTTTCGCCTCTCAAGAGTAAGTAGAAGCTTTGTGTCGTTTCTCTCTGAATCTTTCCGTTGGCATCGATGTGGAAATACTGGGATAGGTGTACATTTTTCTTGCTCGCCAAATCCTTATCCGCATCCGTCAAATTGTAGGGCCTTGTATACAGAAGGGAGGCTCTCTTAATGGATTTGGATGCCACTTCCGCATCAATGTCGGCATAAGGCAATCGACGCTGACCATTCAAAAAATCGGTTTCTGGATTGCCATCGGTAGTTAACGGCACTGTACATTCAACAAGCTTCTGAAATAAAGTTGTTGCCCGTAATGAAAGGCCATTTAAGCGTGTATACCTACGCCTGAGAAAAGATTCCATCGCACGGATGGCCGCCTCTTTTCCGTACTGATTCGCTATCTCTTTAAAACAGCTTGCCACACTATCTTTATTCACTATAGTGTTACTCTCCGCATCAGGGGTCGCAAATAATTCGTCATAATTCATAACTGCACCGGAGCTATTATCTGCGCCGAGGCCTTTATAATATTTGCAAAGCTGTTCGAATTCCTTCTCGGTAAGGGGATGCTTTGCATCGTTGAGCGAAAATGCAAAGAGAAAAAGCAAATTTGCTCCGTCATTGTAGTCAAATCCCAAGTTTGATGTTTTAGTGATGAAGTCTTTCGCTTCTTGCACTCCCATCCCCAAGGATAGAGGGACTTTAAAATAGTCATCTCGCTTTATATCTCCATTGAGCACATCTTCCCATTCTTTACGAGAGAAATTGTTCCACGAATTTCCATCCAATGAAGAGAGCAATTCTTCATCTGAGGAGCACGGCAGACAGCGAGATTCACAGTAGGATGTTAAAAGTTGTTTAGGCTGATTTCGCAGTTGTTCCTGGAGATTGGAAAATTTTCTTTCGTAAAACTCACGAATTTGCACTTTGGTATGGTCCGCCCTGAGGTTTTCTTCAGCTTCCTTCCGGAGACTAACCAATATTTCATGAGCTTTTTTTTCAAAAGATTCCTTTTCCACCGGCGTTTTGTCCAGAACGCTATTTACATAGTCTAGTAATTCTTCATATGGAGTTGTTTCATGAATGTAGTTATCGTATGGCATATTGAAGCCTCCTTCGAAAGCTGCCAATATATAGTGACAGTATAGCACAGAAAATTCAATTACTCAATAACGCTTGGCAGGATTTCCAGTATGTCAATGCACGCTGCCCCGGGACAGTTCCTTCTCTCGCCGCCAAGACAAATACAGTCGCCTGCTTTAATGGGTGCTCTCTTAACTTTCTTGGCATTTAGAAATGTGCCATTTAAGGAATCCAAATCATAAAGCATAGGTTCTTCACCAACCGCTAAAACGCAGTGCGCCCTACTTACAAAAAAACATTTGGAAAGTGTCTTCGCCAATTCTTTATCTCCGAGGCGGCCCAAAATGTAGTAGCCGGGTGGGAGGACAAAATCACCTCCTAACGAACCGCCTGTAATATGGATTCTCAAGCTTTGCTGAATATTTGGTTTTAATTTCATTAGATAACCTCCTTGCCGTTTTTGGTGTTCTACTATCATAACGCAAAAAGGCAACGCTGTTTTTTTAGTTAATCCGCAGTACAGCAGTTACAGAAAAAAGGCTCCCCAAAAGCCAAGCTATAATAATGTTTAGAGTCATATTTGCAGGGAGGCATGTATATGAACGGCATTATTAGCGGAAGTTATTGGACACAAGTGTATTGCGAAAAAGAAAAGCTGGACTATGAAGAACAGAATAAGTCTTTTTTCGACCTGCTGCAAGCCGCCATCAGTGCTCACTGCGGCGAAAAGATTGCGCTGTATATTCACGGCGATCCAGTCGACAGTGAGTTTGAAGAAATCGAGTTGCAAGACTTGATGCCCATCGAAAAAGTGATATTTGATTCAGAGAAGGTTGCGCCGCGATCTATGTTGGATTTCCTGTGGGTGAATGAAGTTATATTGGGAGGCAACATTCGCTCTATTGCGAGTGGAGCATTCGCTCAAAGAAGGTCGCCGTATATTCCGAGGCTGAAGGCGATAAACGTTATTGATCCGCAAGAGGAAGGATACTATTCTTGTGATGGTGTCCTCTTATACAGGGATAGTATTCACGACAAGTTTGTAAAGTTCCCTTCCGGAAAAATGCTTTCTAGTTATACAATCCCGGGAAGGGAAAAAAGGCTGATGCTGATCAATGGTGACGCGTTCGAAGATGCCTTCTTCTTGAATGAGATCGTAATCGAATGCCCGTGCCTTATTCCGCCGGATGCTTTTGCGCATGCTCCGCATTTGCGCCAGGTAGTATTTCGTGGCAATGGGGTTATGTCGAGCTTTCTGGAAGAAGACTTTGTGAATAATTTGGAGGGCGATTATGATATCGTCGTACCTATGAATGCACATGGCATCATTCGCTATGCACATACCCATGGTGGGCGCTTGCTTTTTAGCGAATAAAAAAGGGGCACTGCTACAATCAGAGGTAAATCGGCAAGGCGGCAATAGGCAAAAGCTTCCCCTATGTGGGAAAATGAAAATCCTACATAGGGGAACATGTTTAAGGGCGGCTGCCTCCGTTTGGAGGCAGCCGCTGTTTTTAATTTCTGGATAGAATGACTAGTTACGAACATCACCGAGTAGCGTTTTTTTCATAATCCGGGCCATGATAACCTTCGCGCCCGGTGGCGATGTTGACATACACATGCCCACCGCCACTGTCCTTATGGTTATACTGATAGAGATTTCCAGTATGACGGTCATAATTGCCGTAATATCCTCTGCCGGTCTTTTGAGTACTCTTGTAAGCGGTTACCTTGCCATCCTTTGCACGCATTTCAATATCCTTCTTTCATGTTATTTGGAAGATTCCCTTCCTGTATGTTTATTATATATGAAATGTGTAGGCGTGTTTTTTGTTCCATAAAATAGCGAAAGCTTTTTTGCAAAAAACACGCCTGCGCACTGTGTATATAATAAGATTGCAGAAGATTACAGGAAGGAGGAAATCATTATGGCACGCTGTTATTATTTGGACTATGAAAGCAATGGCAACCTCAAGTTATTGCCTCATTACGAAAGAGAAGACAGCGAGCAAATCCATTCGGACTCGAGCAAATCCATTCGGACTATTTCTAAAATCATCATTGAAAGGAGGCTACATTATGTACGAAGTATTTCCCGCTCACTGCAATTACTCCATGGACTGCAGTGGTTGGTGCGATTACGATTGGGATTCCAATTGTTGGAGTGACATGGACTAATCCTACCTGATGAGAATCTGATTGCAACAGATCGAAACAGCCGCATTGCGGCTGTAGTAGGAAGCAAAGAATATTCATCGTTGCTGATGAAATAATGGAGGTATATGAAAATGAAATTTTCGAAGTTCAACATCATAATTAAGGATGGCAATGAACCCTATATATGGAACACAAAGAGCAATGCAGTTTCAAAGTTAGATGGCCCTACATTTCAACGGTTAGTAGAAATAAAACCGGAATTCATTCTACCAGATGATTTTCCGTTCCTTGATTATATGAGCGCGAACGGATTTGTAGTAGATGATGAGTTCGATGAGACAGGTGAAATACTTCGAGAATGGAGCAGAACTATAGACGACACTGCGCCTTCATCGCTTTCCATTACCCTTGCCCCTGGTATGGGCTGTAACTATAACTGTCCATATTGCTTCGAGAATGGGAAACGAGGCGGTTCAAGAATGACTTATGAAACTGCAGACGCGGTAGTTTGGTTTATCCGTAAAAAAATTGACAGCAATCCATCCCTGAAAACGATAACTTTGAATGGCTTTGGGGGTGAACCGCTTATGTACATAGATGTTTTTGAGCGAATCTGCCATCCTTTGATCCGACTCTGCGATGAGCGGGGAATCAGATTCAAAGGGCATGTTATCACCAATGCGTACTTTCTTACGGATGACATTGTTGACAGGCTAATAAAATGCCGTATTACCTCAGCTCAGGTGTCGATTGATGGAATGCCTGAGGTTTATGCTGCCGGAAAAGGCGTACCCGCCAAAGCATTCTACAGAGTAGTTGACAATATAGTCACAGCATGTAACAGAATGAGAATCTCCGTGCGTGTAAATGTCCCTAGGGACGGACTTGACAATGCGCGTGAGCTGAGGGATTACCTCATGCAAGAAAGGGGCCTTGATGGGAAAATTTCCATATACATTGCAAACACCAGGCTATATGGTGCGAGTCTGGAAACAGAAAAAGCAAATTTCGCAAACTGGTGCGAAATGGACAAGGAGTTTATCAAAAGCTTTGATCCCGACAAAGGAAGCTTCAATTATAAGAGCTTAACGCAGAAGATTTCTGGTAGCCATTTAAGTCCTTGCAAAAACATCTGCCGTTACAATGCATGTATCGGCCCCAAGGGAGAATTGTATCCCTGTGAGCATTATTTTGGGGATGGACGATATGTATGTGGAAGCATTTTCAGCGGTGCGAATGACACAGAAATTTCTAAAGAGTTTCGTGAGGTGAAGCTTCCGGACAACAAGGGCTGTAGAAGCTGTGCATTGTTCCCGGTCTGCATGGGCGGCTGTCCTGATGACAACATTCACTCTCGCAACATTATCGAATGTGATATGTATCGTGAGCATCTTATAGATCGGAAGCTGCTGGAAATACGGATACATAATCGTTTGATAAAAGAGTCATGCACAAGCTGTTTAAGACAATAAAGGAGAAAAACTATGGAAAGAGAAAAAGATACTCTGGAGAAGCAAACCTTTCAATGCGTGAAAAAGATCAAATTCATTCCGGGTCAGCGCTGTTTTAAGACCGATGTGTTTCTTGACCTCTGCTCAAATGTAGACGAATACTGCATCGTCGACAGCGTTGACGAAATTCCCACGTGCGTCAGAGATGGTGTGTTGTACTGCCGATCCGGACTGGAACTGTATCGTGTCCCGCCAAAAATGAAAGGCATCTTTGCAGTGCCCTCGGGGGTTGAGGCGCTTCGAAGGCACGCATTCTTTCGGTCGGCGCTTACCCAAGTCATCCTCCCGGATACTCTTTGTGCAATCGATGAGTTGGCATTTGAGGACTGCGCAAATCTGGAGAGCCTGTATCTTCCTGCAAGCGTAACGAGCATCGGAGATCAGCCAGATTGGGATTCTCCCGTGGCAAACTGTCCCAAGCTGCAAGCGATCACCGTAGATCCCGCAAATCCGAAATATTTCAGCATTGACGGTGTGTTATACTGCAAGGATAATGGCTGTCTGTTGACTTACCCCTCCGGTAAAAGCGGGTCATTCGACACACCTGACTTTGTGCTGGAGTATGCGAGCGACGCATTCCGTGGATGCAGAAATTTGACAAGCATTCGGCTTGGGGCAAATGTGACTCGGATTGGTAACGGCGTGTTTGTCGGGTGCACATCGCTGACAGAGCTGCATCTCCATGCACAGATCGAACAGCTCGATCTGTTTGCCCTCTCTGGCTGCACAAACCTGAAGGATATTTATATCGATGCCCCGGCATTAGATATTTTATTCACAGACGACGACGCGTTTCTTTGTTATTGCAAAAAGAAATTTCTACATACCTTCAACCAAGGCAATCTAACGATTCACGCCCCCGCAGAGAGCACCGCTGCAAAATTCGCAGAACAGTGTGCAGTAAAGTTCGAGCCGGTGTTGGGGTGATGCGGGCAAACGATTGCGAGTTCGGGGATCTTAATCTTGAATGTCTGACCGTAGAAAGAGCGACTTTCAAAGATATAGAGAAGCTCGATTTCGAGTGTATTTTCGAACTGCCCGTGGTGAAAGAAGTGTTCTTGCCCAGCGGAATCAGCACTGTATCCGAAGACGCATAGACGCTACCGCCTTTATGGTTTGGCCGTATATGGGCTTCGGCGAGTATATGGAAATTTACTCCGGCTACGACCCGGCGTGGCGGTTCGCCCACTGCCCGGACTGCTGGATTCAAGAGCTGACGGACGAAGGCATTCTGACGTCCGCCGGCGAATTATTCAAAGGTTGCCACTCGGCGTTGAGCTATGTACCGGAATGGCAGATCGACATCTATCTGCGCTACATCGTGCCCAATGTGGTGAAAAAGCACCGGATGGACGAGATCATCCAAGTGGCGCGGGAATATCCTTGTTTCGAGGACTTCGACTTTCGGAAAAGCAACCAGAAAACGGACTTCATCCGAAAATGGTACCACACCCGCACCAGGCACCCGATGATCTCACTGGAGGAATTTCAGGAGGCATATGCCGACGCCCACGGCGGACAGGAATACGAGGAGCCGGATCCGTCGCAGGATGTGGAGGAAACAGCGGTAGCACAGGCGCTGGTGGATCAGTTCAAAGCCACGCTCAGCGAAAAGGATATGCAGATCCTTGAACTGCGTATATAGAAACAGCATTTGAAGGCGAAACCGGAGCTTCAGAGGGGTGTTCATCCTTAAACGCCCCTGCTCCACCAGAACAGCAAAAGCCAGCAATCCGTTGTGATTGCTGGTTTTTTCTTTATTTATCAATGCTTTGCGGTGCGAAAAACGTCGCGGATTTACGATAGCTTTCGGCATAATGCAAGCGTGTTTTGCTAACAAAATGCTAACCGCGTGCGGAGATCAGGGCCAGAAGCCGGCGGCGGACAGCTCGCGGATGCGCTCCACGCGGGGCGACGTGTACAGCCCAGCCGTGATCAGCACGCGACGGACGGTCTGATAGCTGATGTCAAGCGACTTGTACTGCCGGTAGGCAGTCAGGATTTTGCTATACTGGTCCATTGTATCGGCCTCCTCACAAGCCGCACTGCTTTGCAAGCAGCGGGCGCACGTATGGCGGGCAGCCGCAATCGCTGGATACCCAGCGTTGCAGCGTGCGCAGCGGGATCTGGCACGAGATCACGGAGCACAAAGCGGTCTACAACATGGCCGAGCTCACGGACGTGGCGCTCCCCTGCCCGGAGGCCGACGCCAAGAATCTGTTCGTGCGCGACGATAAAAAGCGCAATTACTACCTCATCACCGTCCGGGGCGACAAGCGCGTCGACCTCAAGGAGTTCCGGCACAAATACGGCACGCGCGCGCTGTCGTTCGCGTCCGAAAACGACCTCATGCAGATGCTGGGGCTCATTCCCGGCGCCGTGACGCCGCTCGGCCTGCTCAACGACGCCGAGTGCAAGGTGCAGCTTTATCTCGACGAAGCGTTTTTCGCCGCACCGGGGCTCATCGGCGTGCACCCGAACGATAACACGGCCACCGTGTGGCTGCGCGCGGACGATCTCGCGGCTCTGATCCAGGAGCACGGAAATCCGGTGCACATTGCGGAGCTGTGAGCACGGGCACATACGCACAAAAAAGCAAGGCTTCCCGAATTTGGGAAGCCTTGCTTTATCTATTTCTCTTTTTTGCAGTCACAGTTTCTGCCGCACTGCGCACAGTTGCCGGTGCAGCCGCTGCCGCAGCAGCCGCCCTTTTTCATGGCGCGGTGCCAGGCGCGCCACGCGATGACGGCGCACACGGCCACGATGGCCAGCAGAAGATAGTCGATCAGGCGCATCACACCAGCCCCGCGATCGCATACGCGGCAAACGCCACGACCCATGCCACCGAGCACTGCAGGACCACGACGCCGACGGTCTTGAGCCGGGAATCGAGCTCGCGGCGGATGGTGGCGATGGCGGCCACGCACGGCGTATACAGCAGCGTGAACACGAGGAAGCTGACAGCCGAGCGCGTGGTGAGCAGCGACGAAATGGCCGCGCCGCCGAGCAGCACCTGCAGCGTGCTGACGACGGACTCCTTGGCGATGAAGCCGGAGATGAGCGCCGTGGCGCAGCGCCAGTCGCCGAAGCCGAGCGGCCGGAAGATGGGTGCGAGGAACTGCCCGATGAGCGCGAGCAAGCTGTTGGCACTATCGGCCACGACGTTCAGGCGCGTGTCAAAGCTCTGGAGGAACCAGATGATGATCGTCGCGAGGAAAATGACCGTGAACGCGCGCTGGAGGAAGTCCTTCGCCTTCTCCCAAAGCAGCAGCGCCACGCTCTTGAGCCCGGGCATGCGGTAGTTCGGCAGCTCCATGACAAACGGCACGGGCTTGCCGCGGAAGGCCGTTTTGTTCATGATGAGCGCCGCGATGATGCCGATGAGGATGCCGAGAACATACAGCCCCAGCATAACGAGCGCGCGGTAGCGCGGGAAAAACACCGCGGTGAAGAACGCGTAGATCGAGATCTTCGCCGAGCAGCTCATATATGGCGTGAGCAGGATGGTCATCTTCCGGTCACGGTCGGATGAGACGGTGCGCGTGGCCATGATGGCCGGCACCGAGCAGCCGAAGCCGATGAGCATCGGCACGACGCTGCGGCCGGACAGGCCGATCTTGCGCAGGGGCTTATCCATGACGAAGGCGACGCGGGCCATATAGCCGGTGTCCTCCAAAATGGACAGGAAGAAAAACAGCGTTACGATGATCGGCAGGAACACGAGCACGCTGCCGACGCCGGCGAACACGCCGTCGATGATGAGGCTATGTACCACGGGGTTGATGCCGTAGGCCGTGAGCGCGGCGTCCACGACGCCGGTCAGCGCGTCGATGCCGAGCTGCAGCAGATCGGACAGCCACTGTCCGATGACGTTGAACGTAAGGTAAAACGTGAGGAACATCACAACGAGGAACGTCGGCAGGGCGGTATACTTGCCCGTGAGGATGCGGTCGATCTTCATGGAGCGCGCGTGCTCTTTGCTCTCGTGGCACTTGACCACGGAGGACGCCACGACGCCCTCGATGAACGTGTAGCGCATGTCCGCAAGGGCCGCGTTGCGGTCGAGCCCGGTCTCGTTTTCCATCTGCACGATGCAGTGCTCGAGCAGCTCCTGCTCGTTTTCATCGAGTTCGAGCGACGCGGCGAGGTCGTCCCCGCCCTCAATGAGCTTGGCCGCGCAGAAACGCGCCGGCACGCCGATGCGGTCGGCGTGGTCGGCGATCAGGTGCACGACCGCGTGGATGCAGCGGTGCACGGCCGAATCGTCCGAGCAAAAGTCCGTCACCTTCGGCAGCGTCCGGCTGCGCGCAACGGTCAGCGCCTGGTCCACCAGCTCGGACACGCCCTCCCCTTTCGCCGCCGAGATCGGCACGACGGGGATGCCCAGCGCCTGGCTCATCTTCTGCACGTCGATGGCGCCGCCGTTGGCGTGCACCTCGTCCATCATGTTCAGCGCCAGCACCATCGGCACGCGCAGCTCGAGCAGCTGCAGCGTCAGGTACAGGTTGCGTTCGATGTTCGTGGCGTCCACGATGTTGATGATGCCGTCCGGCTTTTCATGGATGATAAAATCGCGCGAGACGATTTCCTCCTGCGTGTACGGACGCAGGGAGTAAATGCCCGGCAGGTCGACGACGGAGCAGCCCTTCTCGTCGCGCATCTCGCCCATCTTCTGATCGACGGTCACACCCGGGAAGTTGCCCACGTGCTGGTTGGAGCCGGTGAGGGCGTTGAACAGCGTCGTCTTGCCGCAGTTCTGGTTGCCGACAAGTGCAAAGATCATGCCGATACCCCCTCGACCTCGATCTTCTTCGCTTCCTCCACGCGCAGCGTCAGTTCATAGCTGCGCACGCGGATCTCGATGGGGTCGCCCATCGGCGCCACCTTCTGCAAGGTGACGCGGGTATGGGGGATGAGCCCCATGTCCAACAGCCGGCATCGCAGCGCGCCGTCCCCACCGACCGCCGTGATGACTGCTGAGGAACCGATCTTCAATTCATCTAATGTCATTGCCATTGCCTTTCTGTAAAGATTCATTTCCCTAATGAAAAAGCTAGCACGGCGGACACGATTTTGTCAAGAGCGTGACAGGAATTTCCGAACTTTTTGCC
>ENA-UONW01002294-UONW01002294.1-human-gut-metagenome-genome-assembly--contig:-CS52-NODE-2294-length-19239-cov-17.213042_pt1 | contig 19239 bp, 10 predicted proteins | sample MGYA00242463_ERZ724010 | MGnify/ENA metagenome assembly ERZ724010 | reverse complement strand
ATATGAGACTTGTTTTGTGATTTCTTTCCTTATAAATCACAAAACCGGCAGCGCCATTAGGCGATGCCTTCCTGATTAAAATCAAAGATTTTAATCAGGAAATAGTATAAAGTATAGTAACGGCGGCTGCCCTGTTTGGGGCAGCCGCCGTTTTCTCGATTTCCTGCGCCGTAAAAGCGGTGCAAGAAGTTTTTGTTATGGCATCTCCGGATTTTCCGCCAGAGAGACGGTGTAGGGCTGTGCCGTCGCGCCTTCCGGCAGCAGCTTCGCCATGACCACCAGACGCTGGTTGCCGGTTTTGGCCGTGTCATACTTCCGGCAGCAGGTGGAGAGGGTCAGGACGGTGTCGTCCTCCGAGAAGGTCACGCCGTCAAAGTTCAGCCAGTTCTTTCGTGCGACCGTCCGGAAGAACTCCGTCAGCTCGCTTCCCGTGGGATTGGGGACAATGTAGTCGAACTCGATGTCCGTGATGAACAGCGCCGTGATCTGGAAAACCAGATCTTCCCCTGTCACGGAGAGGTAAATGTAGGGATGATCTTTCACGTAGTCCGCGTCCATGTACCGGTAGAGCTTGGTGAACTTGGGGCCGTTGGGGTCGCAGTTGCTGGCGGAGTGGCCGAAAATCGTGGTATTGGTGTCCAGCTTGTTCCGGCCGCCGAAATGATTTTCGCAGTGGGCGTAGTAGCAGCCCCAAGTGCTGTACTCGCCGTCTTCGCCCAGCCACAGGTAGTGGCCGTTGTCCTCCGCCTGCATCACGGGGTCGTCCACCTCCGCGCCGGGGATGTACAGCCACGCCACGGTGTCGGGGTTTTTCTTTCTGGCCGCGGCCAGCTCCGACTGCTTATCCACGGTGGGGATGACCTCCCCCACGGGAACCGTGGGGGGCTGGGTCTCGGCTTCGGTGGGGACGGTCTGGGTGGCCTCGGTGGCCGGAGCGGTGGTGGGAGGAACGATTGGTTTCTCCCGGTGGCAGCCCCTGACCGCTATCAGCAGAGCGGCAATGACCGCAATGGCCAGAACCGCGCAGCAGATTTTCATGACATTTTTCTTCATAAGCTTGTCTCCTCGCGCGCCCAACGGACGCGCGAAACGCGGTGGGCGTTACCCCACATAGTACTCGCCGGTGACTTCGTCCACCATCACGCCGGTCTGGGGGTTGCCGTTGGCCTTCATGAAGGTGACCTCAATGGTGTGGTTGCCGGTGACGTTCTCGAAGGTGTAGGACTTCACCGCGCCGATGCTCACACCGTCGATCTTGACGTTGGAGATGGCGTAGCCTCTGTTCGCGGCGATGGTGAAGGTCTGGCTGCCGCCGTGGAGGACGTCAACGTCGCCGGAGGGCGTGATGGAGCCGTGGATGCCCGCCGTGGCCTTGATGGTGTAGACCGGGCGCTCGTCGATGGTCAGCGTGCTGTCCACGAAAACGACGGTGTAGTTGCCGTTGGGGGCGGTCAGCCCGCTGGCGCGGATAATGACCTTGCCGACCTTCGTCGTGTCGGGGGTGATCTCAGTGCCATTCGCGTCCACGTAGGCGAGCTTTATGTCGCCGGTCAGCGCATCCTCGCCGAACATGGCGCTGACGGTGTAGTCCTTGTCCAGTACGGGCTTGCTCAGATCGGGGGCCTTGTCATCGGTGTAGATGCGCTTGTCCAACGCCTTGACCGTGACCTTTGCCTTATCAATGGTGACGGTGAGGCTCTGCACCTCCGAGTCGCGGTGGTTGCCGTCGCCCTCGACCATGCAGTACACGGTGTAGGTGCCCGCGTCCGTGGCCTTGGGAAGCGCTTCTGTGAACTCGCCGGTCTCGCCCAGACGGTATTTCAGCCTGCCGCCGAGGGCAGTTCCGGCTGTGATGAGGGTCTGCTCACCGCCGTTGTAGACAAGGCCGGCGTTCGCCCCGGGGGCGGTCCTGACCTCGGAAGCGGCCTTGCCGATCTCGAAGGTGGTGCTGCCGCTGACGGTGTAGTTGCCGCCTGCCTTGTTCCTGACGGTCACGGTGGCGGTGCCCGCGTTCACGTTATCCCTGTAGGAAACGTCGTATTCCTCCGGGCTGATGACCGTGTCGCCGTCCTTCACGATGACATCGGGCTTCAGCGGGTCGCCGGTGTAGGTGAGGGAACCGCCGCTGACCGTCACGGTGGCGGTCACGGTCTTGGGGGCAACGGTCACGGTGACGGACGCAGGCTGGGTGTCCGTATGGTTGTTGTCGCCCTCGACCTTGTACCAGACGGTGTATTCCCCGGCGTCCGTGGCGGTGGGGATGGTCTCGGAGTAGGTGCCGTCTTTGCTCAGGCTGTAGAGCAGCTTGCCGTGGGCGGTGGAGCCTGCCCTGACCAGCGCCTGCGCGCTGCCACTGTAGGTCAGGCCGTCAATGGCAGCGGGCGCGGTATAGTCCGGCGCGACGCGGGAGATGATGACATAAACCTCGCCCTCCACCGGGTGGTAATTGACCAGATCGGCGGGGGTAAAGACAATGGTCTTACTGCCGGTGTCGGTCGCGTTGGTGATCGCCTGACCGGCTTTCCAGCTCCATGTACCCGGCACATCCTTGCCGTCAAAGGCGGCGCTCTTGCCGGTGACCGCGCTGACGGGAATTTCCGCGCCGGTGTAGTCCACGGTGATGATGTCCGGCAGGGTCAGGATGGGCGCGTCCCGCTCCGTCAGGGTGAGGATGACCGTAACGGTGGCGTCCTCGTAGTTCTTGGAGCGAACCAGAAGGGTGAAGGTGATGACGTCGCCAGCGGCGGCACCGTCCGCCAGAGCGTAGGTGATTACGCCGGTGTTCACGTCAATGCCCCAACCGTCCTGAATCCTGCCTGCGGGAGAATAGGACCCGCTGTGGAACGCGTTCGTGTCGGATACCTGTGCGTCATCGGGCATTCCCAGACTCTTGAGGTCGGGGAGGGTGATGGTCTGCTCTGTTTTCAGGCTGTACTTCTGGGTGACCTGATAGGCAGTCAGCGCGGGCGCGGCGGCCTTGTTGATCGTGAAGGTCGTGCTGGCCGTACCGAGGACATAGTTGCCGCCTTCCTTATCGGTGACGGTCACGGTGCCGGTACCGGCGTTTGTGTTATCGCTGTAGGAGACGTCGTATTCCTTCGGGTCAATGGTATTGCCGAGGTCGTCTGTGAGGGTAACGGTCGGCTGAACGGGATTTCCGCCGTTATAGGTGCCGTCCGCGACGGTGATCGTGGGTGTCACTTCTCTTGGCGTGATCGACCACGTGAACTTCATCTCGCCGGTGTAGTTACCCAGACCGCTGAGAGAAAAATCATCGTAGTATGTGCCGACCTGCGACGTTCTGTTGCAGGAAAAGCCATAATCTGTGCCTCCGCCAATGCCTGTCAGTGTTACGCCGTCCAGAACGACACTGATTATCTGGGGACATTTTTCCGTCCCGTCATACACGAAGGTGTCTTCCAGCGTGACGACCGCGCCTACAATGGACTTGGGATTGACCGTGACCCGCACCTTTCCGGTGGCCGTCGCGTACTCCGGCGCGTCCGGGGTGAACGTCCATTCGGCCTTACGGCTGCCCGCGTTGAACATGAGCGTGCCGTCCGTCCATGTGAAGGTGCCGGGAACCTCTTCACCGGTGGTGGGGTCTTTCATCTTGCCCGTGATCGTGCTTGCATTCAGCGGCTGACCGTAGGTGATCTCGCTTGCGGTCACCTCGCCATCCGGAACGGGCGTGATCTTGTTCTTTGCGAAGATGTTGACGGTCAGGGTGATGTCCTCGTAGTTGCTGGTTGTGACAATCACCGTCACCGAGCCGACATTGCCCTCCGTATTGACCGGGTTTGCCAGAATGGGCAGAATCAGCTTGCCGTTTTCGATCTTCGCAGCGGCAGCGTCGCAGTAGCCGGCATCCACGGTGATGGTCGGCGCGCCATAGGCGATGTCGCCGTAGGACTTGGGGCTTTCCAGTGCAGACAGCAGCGCCGCCAGATCGACCTCGTAGGTTCTTTCCAGACCGTTGATGATGGTCAGCGTACCGTCTGTCGGCACGGGCGCGTCGGCCTTGGTGATGGTGAAACGGGTCGTATCGTCGGTTGCAAAAGTGTCACTGACCGTTTTGGTGCCTTCCGGCTTGCCCTCAAACACATAGTTGTCGTTCGCAAGCGTCATGGTGAAGGAAAGGGCCTTTCCGTTTCCGACGTCCGGCGAGGGCAGGTGGCTCCCGTCCGCCTGCTTCATGGTAAACTGGGCGTCAGAGAAGGTGAGCGCCGTATCGGGAAGTATAATGCCCGAACGACTGGCCGTCTTGCTGAAGAACGTCAGCCTGCTCGCGGTAAGCGTGACGTTTGCGGTGCCGTCGTAGGACTTGGAGATTCTTTCGACGGAGAGAAGGCTGATCGGCAGCGAGGCAATGGTTACGGTGAACGTACCGGCAGCCGTTTTGTGGTTTGCTGCTTCCGCTTTGTAGTAAACGGTGTACGTGCTTGCGTCGGTGAAAGCCGGTCCGTCCGAAGTATAGTCGCCGTCTGCCTTGTCGCTGTAGGTGAACGTCACGGTAGTGCCGTCTACACTTTGCCCAAACGCGATTGTCGATGCGTGCTGCGGCTTGCCGGTGTAATACGTGCTGGGTGCCCTCACGGAAACTCCCGTCAGCTCTGCCGGTTCGACTGTGACGGTCACGGTGCCGGTCGCGGGGGCGTATTCTTCGTAGCCTTCCGCCGGAGTGAACGTCCATTCGGCATCATAGCTGCCCGCGTTGGGCTTGATGGTGCCGTCCTTCCACGCGAACGTACCCGGAATCACGGCCTGTGTGCGGGGGCAGATCATCGAACCCGTGGCCGTGAGTGTGCTCTCTGCCAGCGTCTGGCCGTAGGTGATATCCGTCGCGCTGACGCTGACGCCCGATTGATCGAGGGGGATCCTCTGGCCAATGGCGACCTTGATGGTCAGCTCGAACGGCTGATAGTTCGTGCTTACAATCGGGACGGTCAAAGTGCCGATCTGATCGTTCACATTCGCGCTGTGCGCGGCCATGATGGGCAGAGTCAGAATGCCTTCGTTTGACACGAATATATGGTTGCTGCTGTCGAGGTAAGTACTATCCGTAAAGTGGTAATCGCAGCCCCGATTATGGATCTTGCCGTACTCGCAGCCTACAGGCAGCTCTGGCAGGAGCGTTCTCAAATCGATTTCGTAGGTCTTTGCCAAATCGTTGAAAACGTACTGCGTGATCTCGTTCGGGGTCACAGTGGCCTGATTGATATTGAAAGTCTGCGACACATCCGCGCCGTTCAGCACAAAGTCCTTTTGCGTCGTGCCGTCTTCAAAGGTATAGTTCCTATCCGTCAGCTTAATGGTGAAGGAGACGGTCTTTTCGTCCTCACTTGCATTGGCGGAATCATAACTGGCATTGAGTATCTGGTAATCCTCACCAGCCACCAGAGGAAGTGGCCCGCCGGAAGGAGCATAGCGGGAATCCGCACTCTTAAGCTTTATCGACGCGTTTGCGGGCAGGTCTGTTGTGCCATCGTATGCCTTTATGATGTCGCCGACCGAGATCGTTGCTTTGTGAGCTGCGACCGTCCATCTGGCGGTTTTCTGGCCGGTGTAGTCGCCGTCGTCTGTCGCCTTGATGGTCAGAGTGGCGGTGCCGACAGTGGAACGGGAATCGCCGCGGACGACGGTGTAATCAACTCCCGCTTTCAGCTCGCTGCCGTTGTACGTTACAACATAGGGCGGCACGCCGGTGGCGGTGTTATAAGGCTGATAGACACTTTCATTGCCGTTGGGGAACGTGATTACGGCTTTGCTGAGATTCAGCTTGGTGGCGGTCAGTATTTTGGGGTTGCTCGATACCGAATAGCCGTCCTTGCTGGCCGTGAAATAAATGCTGTATGTTCCGATCGTGTCAGCATCGAAGTCTACAACATAGTACCACATGGTGCCGATCTTTTTATATTCAGCTTTCTTCTGGATGTATGTGGGGTTGTTGTTTCCCACGATCTCTCCGACGTAGATGGCCACATCCGCGTCCTTTGTGTTGCAGCTGGCGCAGAGCTGGACGGTCGTGCCGCGCTCCACCTTCGGGTTGCTGCCGGTCAGGTTCTTCCCATCGACCTTCAGGGACAGGGTCTTGGAGGTGATTGGCAGACGATTGATGATGACATTGTTCAGCTCTGTGGAACCGGCAGGAACATCCGCCGGGGCGTACCACTTGTGAGTGCCGTCCCCATTGAGCACCTTATAGCCAAGGCGGTTAGGTTCATACAGGATGTTTGCCCATGTGGCACCCTTTGCCAGCTTCAGCGTGCCGATAACGGCGGGGAATCCCGAACCGGCGAGGTTTGCTCCCTCGTTGGCAACGACGGTATCGATACTGGCTGTGGCCGTGTTTTTCGTGTTGCTTAAGGTAGTAGTGTCCATGCCTGTGGCGGCCTTGACGGTTACCGTACCGTGGATTGAATGGCCGTTCAGATCTATGCCGGTGTTCCGGGTGCCGTCGATGGTGTAATCGCCGGTCACGTCGGTCAGCAGACTGAGGGTCGAGCCGCCGTCTCTGTCCGCGTCAAGGGCAGTCTGCAAGTTGGCAAATCTCCGCCACGGGTCGCCCTCGACATTCCGCAAGGCCGTCTGCGCCACCGCGGGCGCGTTGCAGTAGGGACAGTTGGTGCCATCAAAGCCGTTCTTGCCGCCGTGGCTGCACAACTTTACCACCAGGTCGCAGGTCTGGGAAGCGGCTTCCTCCAGCGTGAGCTGCGTGTCACCACGATAGTAAGCCAGTCCCGCTTGCCCGGGAAGCAGATTGCCCAATGTGATGTTATTATTCAGCCGCAGACCGCTTCTCGAAATCTTTCCGCCGTACAGCTCGACTGTGCCGCCCCAAACCTCCAGCTGGAGCAAAGTGGTATTGTCATTCTCCGGATTGAATACCAGTGTACCGCCGTCCCGCACGGTCACTCCCACCGCGCCGTTGCCGCCGCTGCTGTCAATGACCGTCAGTTTACCGGTGCGAACCTGGTTCATGGCCGTACGACCGCCGACATTCAAGCTGTATCCGCTCAGACTGTGTCCGTCCAAATCCAGCGTGAGAGTCTTGCTGACATATATGCCGTCAGGCAGCATCTCGTTAGCCAACAGCTTGACGGTCTGACCGTCAGCTGCCGCATTCAGCGCGGACGGCACATCGGTATAATAGGTTTCGCCGATGCCAGCCGCGAACTGCGTCCCGCAGACCGTGCACTTGCCGTCTTTGTTGATGGCGCTTGTGCCGTCTGTGTTCGTGTGGGTGCAGGAAAAGCCGCAGGCGCACTTGCTGTTCACCATGGTGTGAGTGTGTTCCTTGACGGTTACGTCGGCCAGCTCCTTTGCATTGCCGTCCTGCACGTCGTCGCCCTTGTAGAAAGCGTGCACCTTCTGCGTATCCAACAGGGACATGAGCGGCTGCAACTCTTCTGCGATTTCGCTCTTAATGCTTTTGAACGTGCCGCCGCTGATGGCGATGGTTCCATTGCGCGTGAACTGCACCTCGCCAAACGTGCCGTCCGTAATTTTCAGCGTAGCGCCGGAACCGACAACCCATTCACCCGCGTGATTGGAACCGCCATTGACGGTGACGGAAGCACCCTCCAATACGGTGAGGCCATACACCGTGCCGTTGCTGACGGTCACAGAGCCACTGTCCGCGTCGCAGAGAAGTCCCATGCATTCTGAACCGCCGATCTCGCCGCTCCGGATGTCCAGTGCGCCGGCCATGAACATGAGATTTGAAATTCTGCCGTAAGCGGCCTCGCCTGTAACAGTCAGGTTGCCTGTCGCGAGAGTTTCTTTTTTCTGCGTTTCCTCGTTAGTCTCTGAGAATCCAACCTCGAGGTAGTCGACCGTCTTGTGGTTCAGATCGAGCGTCAAGGTTTTGGTGACAACGGGTACGATGGAAGCATACTGTTCGAACGTAAAATCTTCACCGAGCGCATTGAGGGCGTCTGCATCCGTCACATGGTTGGCCAGCAGCCTGACGGTGTCGCCGTCCTGCGCCGCGTTCAGCGCCGCCGGGAGGGATTCGTATGTGCCGCCGTCCGTTCCGTCCGCTCTTGTTACCGAAGCGGCCTCAACGACAGGCTCGTTGACCGTGAGTTCCACGGTTGCTGACCGTTCCTCTTTGTAGTTCTTGGTCTCGCCGGTCTTGGCATAGACGTAATATGTGCCGGGTTCGCTGATTGCAGTGTTCTCGTCAATCTTGGGAACTGCCTCACTGCCTTCAAACTCCAAATATCCAGAATTGATCGGCGCATAGTAATATGTCACCTCGGCGTCTTCCGGAGCACCCTCGACAGACAGAAGCGGAAGAAGCTTTTCGCCCACCGTGCAGGTCGTCTTGGAAAGAGATACGGTCAAGTTAGGATAGGCCTTGTTGATGTTGCCGCCGATCTCAAATTTTTCTTCGCCCGCCTTGAGCTTGTACTTTACCGCGGCTTCGCCGATCAGCGCGATTTCCACAGTGACGGTATGCCATCCCGCGTCCGCGGAATCGAACGTCTTCTTGGCGGTAAAGCCCGTTCCTTCTTTGAGTTTGATTTCATTTGTGCCGTCTGTAAACGTCAAGTCGATTGGAATCGTGCCGCCGTCCGTCGTGCCGTCATAGCTGCGGCCAATGGAATCGGGCTTGCTCACGCACCAGATCTCCGTCCGCGTGTCTTCTTCGGGGATATACGTGCCGCCGCCCCCTTCTGCCGGACCACTTGGGGGCGTATAGATCCCACCACCTTCGCCGGTCGAACCGCCGGGTGGTACAAGGACTCCACCGCCCTCGCCACCGGTCTCGCCGCCGATGACACCGTCAGAAATGCTCACGTCCCCACCCTCGGCAAAAGCCGATGTCGGCAGGAGCGTCAGGCAGAGCGTGAGCGCCAAAAACAGACTCAAAATTCGTTTTTTCATAGGATCCTCCTGTGTGAAAAAAGTGCGGTTTTCTATCGTCAGCCCGGTAAAATCCGGGCGGGGGTTTACCGTTCTTCCGGGATAAGCCGCAGACGCTTCGCGGCGGTTTTCGCTTCGCTTCGCCGCCGGACGTCCAGCTTATCCAGAATGTGGCTTACATGGGTCTTTACCGTGGGCAGCTTGATGTCCATGATCTGCCCGATCTCCGCGTTGCTCTTGTCGGCGCAGATCAGGTGCAGAATTTGCAGCTCCGTGGGCGTCAGGGCTTCCCCCGGCGCGAGGCGCGGTTCCAGGAAGCGGGGGTAATACGCCGCCTGCAAGCGCACGTCGTCCATCAGCTGCTTTTTCCACCGGGCGCTTCCGCTCCAATCCAGCCGTTCCAGCAGGGGCAACACCGCCGCGCCGTAGACGCTGACGGTTCGGATGAAGTGGTATTCCGCCGCGGCGTTCAATGCGCCAATCAGGCGCTGCCGCCATGCTTCGTCCCTGCTTCGGTACAGGGCGATGGCGGCGAGGATGTTCAGATGGATGCCGTCGATGTGCCGCCCGCAGCTGCGGACGTAATCTTCCAGCGGGGAGAGGGTCAGCATCGACGCCCCCGGCTTCCCGTCCGCCAGCTCCACCATGGCCTGCGTGAGATACTGGTAGCGCTTCATGACGTTTACCCGCATGGGGTCTCTGGGCGCTTTTTCCCGATACCATGTGTCGGCGTAGTCCAGATCGCCGGTATGGAGGGAAATTCGGACGAGCATGGCGTCCATATTGGGCAGGAACCGCTCCCGCCCTTCCTCGGCGAATTTTTCCCGGAGGGATTCGATCGTCCGATAAGCGTCCTCGCTCTGCCCTGCCGCAAGAAGGCTTCGGGCCAGCAGACCGTTGATGGCGAATTCCATGTCCGGCGTGCCGCGCTGGCGTATCTCGCTGATGCGGGGGATGATGGTCAGCATCCGGCCGGTGATGTTCTCGCCCTTTTCAAATTTGCTTTCGGCGATGGCGCAGTCCGCAAGGCCAACGCCGTCCCGCCCCAGCACGGCCTCCACCGGGGCGCGGAGCGTCTGGTAGAGCAGGTCGTCCCGTTTGCTCCAGACGGAAAAGTCCTTGCCGCCGTTCATGACGCTGGGCAGGGCGCTGGTGACGGAGAAGGACGGGAGGGAAACCTCCTTGCTGGTCATCAGCCGGAACACCGCGGGAATGGTCTCCGTCAGCCCCTCCACGCCCCGCTGAGGCAGGGAGATGTCCAGCCACGCCAGACGGCTGCGGGCCTGCTTGCCTGCGGCGTCGTTCCTGCCGCACCGCTTTCCGAATTCCTGCAATTCGTGATACCAGCGCTCAGAGCCTTCGTAATCCATGGCCAGAGCGCACAGCATACTCATGCCCTGCATCAGCGCGGGGGAAGCCGCGATCTCCGCTTCCGGGAGACTGCGGTAGTATTTTTCCATTTCGCTGTAATGCCCCATGCCGGGGTGCAGCTCCGCGTTGCGGATGAGAAGCTCGGAGACCTTGGCGTGGTCGCCGCATCGGGTGTAGCATTCCAGCGCGTGGGCGTAATCCTCTTTCAGCTCGTAGTAGAGCGCGCCCCGGCTGAAAAGCGCCCGGCGCTTTTCCTCGCTGTATTCCCGCTCCATCTCCCACAGAAGGAAGCTGCGGAACTGCGGCCAGAAGCGGAAATGCTGCACGTCGTCATAGCGGAGCATGGTGGTGTGGCTCAGGAGCCAGTCCAGCCGGTCGCCCGCGTGGGGGTCGCCGCTGACCATCCGCGCCATTTCCAGATTGAACCGTTCAAAGGGCGCCAGCTCCAGCAGAAACCGCCGCACGGGAAGGTCGAACCGCCGGTAGATCGCAGCCTCAAAATAGGAGAACACCTCCCGGAATGCCCGCGCCACGACCTCCGGGCCGAAGGGCCTCCCGCCGGACATGCACCGGGCGGTGACGGCGACGCCCAGAGGGTAGCCGACGGATTCTCTCAGAATACCGCCGATCTCGCTGTCCGTCACGGCGACGCCGCAGCCGGAAAAGTATTTGCAGATATCCTCCCGGTCAAAGAGCAGGTCGTCGGCCTCCAGCGTGGTCATCAGGCCGGAATACTGGAACGCCGTCAGATATCCGGGCGGCGCGCCCCGGGAGAGAAGCAGGAAGCGTTTGCCCGGGTCGGAGCGGATCAGCTCGCACAGCGCCTGCCCGCCATCCTCCGCCGGTATCATCTGAAAATCGTCAATGAGCAGGATTTCCCACCCATCCGAAAGGGCGGGAAGGGCAAAATCCGCCGCGCCCGCGTTCAGCCGCAGCACATCCCGTCCGGAGAGCAGGGCATCGGACAGCGTGCTTTTCCCGAAGCCGCAGGGCGCGCTGAAAAAGAGGACGCGCCCGCGCTCCATAAAGCTGTCAAACCGCTGCCGGACAGACGGCTTCACGATAATATTCCCGGTCACGTTCTCCCTCCTTTTCGCCGGCAAAGGGACATACCCCGTGCCATACGCATTCCAACACCATTTTATCTTTATTATACATAACCGCCAGAAAATGTAAATCATGCCAAAGTATGATACGGAGTGATTTTTGCTGCTTCCTTTCCGCAGAAACGCAAAACAGACGGATACATTTTTGCCTTGAGAGGGCGAAAAACAGGAACCCCCGCCGGAAACTGTCAGACTTTGGCAGTCCCCGGCGGGGGTGAAGGTATGATGGATGTGATCTATGGAGCGATAATACCGCGCCCGCATCATGGCGGAAATGAGTCAGGAAATCATTTGCCGGAAAAGATGACCGGCCTGTTCTATCAGACTTCAGGTGCCGTATTTCGCAGGCGACCCATCATGCCTGCTCAAACAGCGGTTTTATCTTCTGGCGGTAGATTCTGGTGAAGCAGATAAACGTCACCGTGCCGCTGACCACCTCTGCTATGGGGAAGGCCAGCCAGACCCTCTGCACCTCCCCTGTCAGGCTCAGCAGATAGGCCACCGGGAGCAGTACCACCAGCTGACGGCACAGGGAAACAATGGTGGAGTAAATGCCGTTGCCCAGCGCCTGGAAGCTGGCGCCCAGCGCAATGCAGATGGCCGCAATGGGGAAGCTCCAGCTGATGGTGCGCAGAGCGACCCGGCCGATCTCCAGAAACGCCTGAGAGGGGTTGAACAGTCCCAGCAGCACATCCGGGAAGAACTGGAATACCAGCAGTCCCGCCGCCATGAGACACAGCGCCGCGGTGCAGGAGATTTTCAACGTTTTTGTGATCCGCTGGGGCTTGCGGGCGCCGTAGTTGTAGGCGATGATGGAAATGGTGGCGTTGTTCAGGCCGAAGAGGGGCATGAAGAAGAAGCTCTGGAGCTTGAAATACACGCCGAACACGCCGGTCGCCGTCTCGGCGAAGCCCTGCAAAATCTGGTTGATGCCGAAATTCATCACGGAGCCAATGCCGTTCATAACGATGGAGGGAATGCCGACCGTCAGAATGGCGGCCACGGTCTTGCCCTCCAGCGGAAGATACTTCTTGTGCAGCTGTACCTCCGGGTTGAATTTCAGGTTGAAAATGATGACCATGATGCCGGACACCCACTGGCCGATCACCGTCGCGATGGCCGCGCCGGCAATGCCCATGGCGGGCAGGCCGAACCATCCGTGGATGAGAATGGGGTCGAGAATGATGTTGATGATCGCGCCGATGGACTGGGTGATCATGGTATGCACCGTCCGGCCGGTGGATTGCAGCAGCCGCTCGCCCAGAATGGATGCGAAGCAGCCGACGCTGAACACGCAGCAGATGCTGGTGTAGACAATGCCGCCCTCCACGGTCTCCGGGTTGTCGGACTGAATGGCAAAATAGGGGCGCACGCCGAACAGACCGAACAGCACGAACAGCACCATGGCAATGGCCATCAGCACGATGCCGTTTCCGGCGGCGCGGTTGGCGGCCTCCTGATTTTTCTCACCCAGACTCTTGGAAAGCAGGGAGTTGACACCCACGCCGATGCCCACGGCGAAGCCGATCAGCAGGTTCTGGATGGGGAAGGCCAGCGACAGCGCCGTCACCGCGCTCTCCGACACCTGAGAAACGTAGATGCTGTCCACCACGTTGTAAAGCGCCTGCACCAGCATGGATATGACCATGGGCAGCGCCATGTTGGCGATCAGCTTCCCGACGGGCATGACGCCCATTTTGTTTTCCTGTAAAGTAGCTGCAGTCATAATTCTCTCCAAATCAAAAATCGTTTACAATATAGTGTAGCAGAGTTTTGCCGATTACGCAAGTATCCGGAGTAATTCTGCCGATCAATATGCCCTGAACGCAAAGAAATGCCCCGCCGCTTTACAAGCGGCGGGGCGGATGTACCCCAATTACAGATACTGCTTTACAGCCTCGGAGGCGTTCGCAGGGTCTTCGGAGATGGTCATGGTGATCTCCATATTGTTGTCGGCGGCGAACTTGGCGCACCAGGAGACGAACTCCTCAGCCGCGGCCTTATCACAGCCGATGGTCTTGTACAGATTGTCGATAAAGACGTTGGTGATGTCGAAATTGCCTGCGTGCAGGCCGCTCAGGAAGCCCTTGAGCATATCGGGGGTGGAAATGCCGTATTCCCGGGAATCCACCAGGCGAACCTTATAGGTTACATCATAGGTCAGCTTCTTGCCGTACTCAATGCAGACGACGTCGCCGTGGGCATCCGCCACAGCCGCATTGATGGCATCGATCAGCTTCTTGGTCTTGCCGGAGCCTTTCAGGCCCATAATAACATGAATCATAGGAAAGTCCTCCTTTGCTTGCCAGCATATTGGCTTATGCACATTCTACCAGCAATCGCGATAATTTGCAACTACTAATTTGCAGATTAGACAAATGTTTTTTCTGGAAAAAACACGGGGCGGCAAATGGGTGGGGCGGAGCAGACAGCTGACAGGCACTGCGGGGTAATGAACGGCACCCCCTTGCCTCTCCCTTTGGGAGAGGCGTCTGAGCGAAGCGAAGACGGAGAGGGGAAACGAGGGTGCAACACCCTCTCAGTCACCTGCGGTGACAGCTCTCCCAAGGGGAGAGCCAAGGGGCTGCGCTAGTCCGTATCCAGATGCGCGAAATAGTCTTCCTTCGTGATCATCATCTGAAGAAAGCCATCCTCCATGCCCAATTCCCGGAAGCCTGCCCGGCGGTGGGTCTCCCATGCGGAAATTTCATTCCGGGCGACCTCAAAATCATTGTGTATTCTGGAAATGCCGCAGTCCCGGAAGGCGTGCTCCAGCATGAGCTTCAGCGCGGGAACAGCATATCCTTTCCCGCGATAGGGGGCATAAAGCACAATGCCCATGTCCCACCAGTCCCTTGCGGGGTTATAGTGAAAATTGACGTCGCCGATCCACGCGCCGTCGGCGCTGCGCTTTATGTAGGCATAGAACCGTTCCGGCTCCTGTCCTACCATATTCTCATACCATGCAGGCAAAACCGCATCGGGATAATCGACACAGCCGGTATCCCGGTGATAACCGTCATAGTTCACGTCCCAATTCGCGTTGTAGGACATGGTTTCGGGGTCGGACATCATTTTCTGATAGAACCAAAGGTCTTCGAGCTTCGGCACATATAATTCAAGCTGCTCCATAAGCGTTCCCTCCCTGCGGCATGTTTTTTGAAGACAAACATAGGGCGGGAAGTCCCGCCCTATGTAAGCAAAACTTATTTCTCGTAGCCGGGCTTGCCCAGAAGCTGGAACATGTTGCGCTTGTACAGCTCAACGCCGGGCTGGTTGAAGGGGTTGACATCCAGAATGTACGCGGAAACGCCGCAGCACAGCTCCAGGAAGTAGAACAGCTCGCCCACCTTCCGGTCGTTCAGCTCGCCGCAGTCCATGGTGATGACGGGCACGCCGCCGTCCACATGGGCGGCCACGGTGCCGAGGTACGCCTTCTCGTCCACGAAGTCCAGGGTCTTGCCTTCCAGGTAGTTCAGACCGTCCAGATTCTTCCAGTCGGAGCCGATGGTGTACCGGGCGGCGGGAGGATCGAAGCGGATCATGGTCTCAAAAATGTTCCGCTGACCCTGCTGGATCATCTGACCCAGAGAGTGCAGGTCGGCGGTGAACTCGGCGGTCACGGGGAACAGACCCTTGCCGTCCTTGCCTTCGGACTCGCCGAACAGCTGCTGCCACCAGCCGCCGAACATCTTGAAGCCCGGCTCGTAGCTCTCAAAGATCTCCATGGCCTTGCCGTTGCGATACAGCAGGTTCCGCACGGCGGCATACTGCCAGACGGGGTTCTCGAAGGAACGCAGATTGTAGCTTTCCTTGGCGTCGGCAGCACCGTTCATCATCTCCATGATGTCGATACCGGCCACGGCCAGGGGCAGCAGACCCACGGGGGTCAGCACGGAGTAGCGGCCGCCCACATCAGGCGGGATGACGAAGGTTTCCCAGCCCTCTTCCGTGGCCATCTGGCGCAGAGCGCCCTTGCAGGGGTCGGTGATGGCGTAGATGCGGCTCTTGGCGCCCTCAGTGCCGTACTTCCGCTCCAGCATCCAGCGCAGGGCGCGGGTGGCGATGGCGGGTTCGGTGGTGGTGCCGGACTTGGAGATGATGGCGATGGAGAAGTCCTTGCCCTCCAACAGCCGGGTCAGCTCGTTCCAGTGACGGGTGCTCAGGCCGTTGCCTGCGAAGAAGATCTGGGGGTTGCCCTTGCCCTTACCGATATTGTGGTTGGGACCCTGCAGCAGCTCGATGGCGGCACGGGGGCCGAGGTAGGAGCCGCCGATGCCGATGACCACAAATACGTCGGAATCGCTGCGGATCTTCTCCGCCGCCCGCTGGATGCGGGTGATCTCTTCCGTGGCCTCCCGGACGGGCAGGTTCTGCCAGCCGAGGAAATCGTTGCCTGCGCCGGTGCCGTCCGCCAGAGTGGTGTGGGCGGCGGCGACTTCCTTTTCCATGGCCAGCAGGTCGGACAGGGTGACCTGACCCCATACATTGGAGATATCAACTTTAATCATGTCGTGGGACACGTCCTTTCGTTTATCTATGTGATTCTCTCATATGTTACCGCAAATTCGCCGGAAACGCAAGCCCCTTCACAAAAAGTTTCCATGGGAACTGTGCCAAACTTTTTTATATTTTCCACTGGTAATTTTGCAAGAATTATGTATAATGGAGAAAGAACTTCATTATCACGCAGGAGGAACTGACTATGAAATACGGATTTGGCATCGATCTCGGCGGCACCACCGTCAAGATCGCCTATTTTAACGAGGCCGGAAAAATGCTGGAAAAATGGGAAATTCCCACCGATACGTCGGAAAACGGCATCCGGATACTGCCGGATATCGCGGCGTCTGTCCGGGCCTTTCTGACCGAACGGAAAATCGCAGATTCCGACATTCTGGGTCTCGGCATTGGTGTCCCCGGTCCCGTCAACGCAAAGGGCGTGGTGAACCGGTGTATCAATCTGGGCTGGGATGTGTTCAACATCGCCCAGAAGCTGACCGAGCTGACCGGCTTCCCCGTAAAGGCGGGCAACGACGCCAACGTGGCGGCGCTGGGCGAATTCTGGAAGGGCGGCGGACAGGGCTGTGACAACATGGTCTTCGTCACGCTGGGCACCGGCGTGGGCGGCGGCATCGTGGTGGAGGGGAAACTGCTCCACGGCGCTCACGGCTCCGGCGCGGAGATCGGCCACCTCGTCCTGAACCGGGACGAGACTGTCCCCTGCAACTGCGGAAAGCGGGGCTGCGTGGAGCAGTACTGCTCCGCCACCGGCATCGTCCGTCTGGCCAAGCGCCATCTGGACAGCACCGACGCGCCCAGCTCTCTGCGCACGCTTAAAAACCTGACCTGCAAGGACATCTTCGACGCAGGCAAGGCCGGGGACAAGGAAGCACTCATCATTCTCGACCGGTATTACGCCTACATGGGCGAGTTCCTTGGCGACGTATGCACCACCGTTGACCCGGAGGTGGTGGTCATCGGCGGCGGCGTCAGCAAGGCGGGACAGGTGCTGATCGACGGCATTCTCCCCTATTTCCACAAGTACGTATTCCACGCCGCCAGCGGCGCCCGGTTCACACTGGCCTCCCTTGGCAATGACGCGGGCGCTTACGGCGCGTTCAAGCTGGCGCTGGACGCTTTCCACGCGTGAGTATCGCGGAGGATAAAAAGGAACGGTGAAATGCGCCGCTCCCGGACGTTTGCCCTGAGTAAATCGGAATTTACAGGAGACTTGGCATGTGGAAGAACAGGCTGAATCGTATATTGAATATCATAATGGGTTCTGTTGTGGGGGTATTCATCGGATATGGGTTATACTCTGTTTGGGATTATAAAACACATCCGGGGCTGTATGCAATGCAATCCGCGCCCTGGTATACAAGCATATTGGTCTGTGGCGTATTTGCCGCAGTCGTATTGCTTTTCGGAATGATCCTGAAGCTGATTATTCGGGAGTCAGGGGATAAATAAATTTCAGCTTGCCGAACGGATTCACGAGCGGGGCGTATCACGGCATTGCCGCATGATACGCCCCGCTTTTTTCCTTGCAATCTGTCGAATGGTGTGATATGCTGTTCCCGGTGCTGCCAGCAGCGCCCCGGTAGGCGGTTCCCCTCGATTTTTTTCGGGGGTGATGCTTCTTTTGCCCCCTGTTGAAAGGGGGGACGATTATGGTTACATGGGAAGAGTTACTCACTTTTTGCATGGTCATTGTCGCTATTATCTCTCTGGTTATCCAGATACATGATAACAAAAAGAAGTAGCTGCCTAAGCTCCCCAGCTCACAGCTACTTCTTTTAGCCACGTTGGGGAACCGACCTACTGGCAGCACCCCTGTATTCATAGTATATCCCAGAACTTCCGTTTTGTCAACAGCCCCGCCGGCCGGCGGGGCTGTTTTTGCATCCTCATTCAGAGTCCACCATTTCCTGACGAAGCTCACTGCGGCGCACCAGGAAGCGGCGGATGGCGAACAGTCCCGCAATGCAGGCGATGCAGGCCACATTGCTCCAGGGGTCGTCGTGGCTCAGAATCACGTGACGGGTGATGGCTACGGTGAGCACTTCCAGAATGTTGGCGGGGGTGGTGTCGATCAGCATCCGCACGAATTCCAGTCCCACCACGATGGACAGCAGGTTATGGAGCATGTGGCTGACGTCGGCAAAATACGCCGTCCCTTCGGTGACCATGTTCACTACCTCAATGCCCAGCGCGCCCACCAGCGCAATGAGGGTGATCCCGGCAATGATCCACTCCATGATCTTCAGCGCCCAGCGGAAAAACTGTTCGGTCTTTCGGTCACGCTTGGCTAATTTGCCGATCTTTTCCTGTACATTGGGGTCGTCAGAATGGGTTGTCTGGAGCATGGCAATACCTCCCGGCGATGTTGTGTTGCCATTATACACGATTTTCCTCTGAAATGGAAGCCCTTTCTTTACCAGAACTTATATACTTTACTTCCGGTAATGCTTCTGCATCTCCGCCCTTGCCGCTTCTACTTCATCGTGAAGCTCCCGCGCGGACATCCGCAGTACGCCGCTTCCGAAGGAGGACAGCTGCACCAGTCCGTCGGAGGACGCCACCCGCACGGCGTAGTCCCGGCCGATCTCGTGGGCCAGCGCTTCAATGTAGGCATCGGCGGTCTGGCCCTCTTTGGTGTAGACCACCTGAATGTTGTGGAACTGGCTCTTTTCGCCGGGGTTGCCCTTCTGCTTGTAGCCATCGAATACCACCACCAGACGGCACTTTGTGAAGCCCGCGTAGCTGGAAAGCCGGTCACACAGCTGCCGCCGGGCGGCGTCCAGATCATCCTTGGCCTGCGCCGCCAAGTCCTCCCACGCGAAGATCACGTTGTAGCCGTCTACGATGATATATTTCTGCCGGGGCGTCCGGATGGCGACGTCGTCAGCCGCGGGACGGTTGGAGACGCCGTAGACGGGGCGGCGGATGGGGCCGAACTCCCGCTCCATGATCTTTTCCAGCTCTTTATCGTCCAGCCGGACGTTGCGGGTGATGATTTCGGGAGCTTTTTCCTCTTTCAGACCGCTTTCCAGATGCATGTAGTCTTTTACCCGATCCCACTTGACGGTGAAGCCTGCCCCGTGGGCGCAGAAGACGGAGTCCGGGGTGTTGGCCAGATCGGCCTCCGGGTCGTATCCGGTTTCCGCGACGACGGCGTCGGTATTGTGGCAGGGGGCGTAGCCGTGGAGGGTCAGCTGCATCCGTCCCAGCCCCTGCGTATAGGCCGCCAGCGTGTCGGCGTAGTCTCTGATCTCCGACGCGGGGACAAGCCCCTTCAGCGTGGACAGCGCCCCGGCGGCCTCCGGCGCGTCGAATTCGCCGCCCATGGCGCGGATGTCCGTGATGGCGCGGCCGATCTGCTCCGTGG
>ENA-UONW01002279-UONW01002279.1-human-gut-metagenome-genome-assembly--contig:-CS52-NODE-2279-length-19350-cov-29.389168_pt1 | contig 19350 bp, 16 predicted proteins | sample MGYA00242463_ERZ724010 | MGnify/ENA metagenome assembly ERZ724010 | reverse complement strand
GGATAAATCTTTTACAGAATGGGATTAGCCATCAACACGTTTTGTCCTATAACCCGAAATACGACTTAGAGCTTCAATCCCTTTAACAGTGCGCCAAGGCTGGTAGAAGCACTTTCATCAGAGGTGTAGGCGGATAAGTCTTCTTTTTCTTCTACAGAAGTATCTACCATTTCTTCTTCCAATGCACGCATGCTTAAGCTGATTTTGCCGTCGTTGGTATTTAAAAGCTTGGCTTTTACATGCTGTCCTTCCTTTAATACTTCGGAAGGCTTGTTGATACGGCGTTCACAAATCTGGGAAATGTGGACAAGTCCCGTAAGTCCGTCCCCAAGGTTGATAAATGCACCATATGGCATCAGGCTTTCCACGGTTCCTTCTACAATACTGCCCGGAACTAACATGGCAATTTTGTGATTCCTCTCTTCTGCTTCTTTTTCAAGAGCAACGGATTTACCGGAGAGCACCAGACGGTCATCTTCCTCATCAACAGTAATGACACGGACTTCTAATTCCTTTCCAACATAGCTTTCGGTATCTTCTACATAGGCTGTGGTAATCTGTGAAGCCGGAATAAATCCGCGAATGCCATAAAGGTATGCAACCACACCGGCTTTTACCGCTTCACTGACCTTTACGGTAACAACGGTTTCGTTTTCCAACAGCTCTTTTAACTTATCCCAGGCAAGCACTTCGTTGGCTTCTTTCATGGAAAGTAAAATGTTGCCTTCTCCATCATCCCGGCGGATGACCGTTGCTTCTAAGACATCTCCCGGATGAATGTGTTCGTCAATGACAAAGGATGGGTCGTTGCTGACTTCATCTGCTTTGATGATTCCCGGGGCATAATACTTTAAGTCCAATGTGATGGCGTCTTCATCCACAGAGATAACGGTTCCGGTTAAGATGTCTCCTTCGTTGATTTTCCGGAAGGAAGCCTCAAGCTCTGCTTCAAAGTCCTGCATGGTTTCTTTTGCTTCGTTTTCTGACATAGTAAAACCTCTTTTCTTATCTGATTCTGGTTAGGCGATTGCGAAAGGGGACAGGAGCTGCCGGAAGAATATTACGGGATTCACAGGGGATTTATCTTTATCCGGTATGAAATGCCAACAGTTCTTATAATGCGTGTTTTTCTTAATTGTAAACTGTCTTTCCGGTTGCTTTGGCTGAATATCGACGCTGTCCGCCGGGCACAGATGCCACATAATGCCTGCAAGGGGCACTGGGAATTTCGGCATACTTTTTCTTTTGCCTGGCAACCGGCACAAATTCACATCCATGTTCAATTGTGCCTCGCTGGTACATCCCTGTACCAGCGTTGCCTGTTGCCAGACAAAATTCCCAGTGCCCCTAACAGCCCTTATCAGGCATCTGTGCTTCGGCGAACCGTGCCGATATTCTGACAAACATTGGAAAGACTGTTTTAATAGCAAAAAGAAAGACACGCATTTTAGAACTGCGGTATTTCGTAGCGAAAGATAATCCTCTGTGAATCCGTGATATTATTGGGGCAATCATCTTTCTGTCCCGCTTCGCAATCGCCTAACCATATGCATGAGAATAACTCATGATTTTTCTTGCAGTGTATCACAGGAAACGAAGAAAAACAAGCCAGGGCGAGGTTGAAAGAAGAGCCTTAATTTGCTATACTAAAGCGGATGAAAGCGAGGCAATTATGAAGAAAATAAAATATATGGCAGTTGTACTTGCCACGGGACTACTGTTGGCCGGCTGTGAGGAGGATGAGACACAGAATAATAAAGATGCATATCGGCAGATAGGCATCAACTGTATGCAGGAGGGTGACTATGAGGGCGCCATTGATGCATTTCAGAATGCACTGGACCAGTCGCTGGCAGTTGTGGGAGAAGAAGAAATAGATACCTGTTATTATAAAGCAGCAGCACAGTATGCCGCAGGAAAGAAAGAGGATGCCATTGAGACCTATCAGGCATTAATCAATTATGACAAGAAAAATGCCCAGGCATATTTCCTGTTAGGAGAACTGTACCGGAAAGAAAATGACATGGATAAAGCAAAAGAAAATTTTAATCTGGCAGCACAGTATGCCGGCAGTGACTATGAAATGTATATTGCTTTGTACCAGGAGTGTTATGCCGCAGGAATGCAGACCGAAGGTCAGGAGTATCTGAAAAAAGGTATTGAAGCAGGTGGTAAATCAGCGGAGGACTATGCCCAGAGAGGCAGAATTTATCTATTACTGGGAGATTATGATAATGCGGAAACAGAGCTTACGACAGCCATTAATAAAAAGAGCACGGAAGCTTCTTTGTATATGGCACAGCTCTATGAAGTGAAAGGCGAAGATGAGAAGGCAGCCGGATTATATAAAGAATATATCGATGAAAATCAGGATAATCCGACAGCATTGGTCTGTCTGGGAGGAATGGAATTAGAAAAAGGTAATTATGACAGTGCAATAAACTATCTTAAGATGGCACTGGATTTAGATGCAGGCTCACAGAAGCAGGAGGCGCAGCGTAATCTGATACTGGCATATGAACAGAGCGGAGATTTCGCATCTGCAAAAAGCGAGATGGAGGATTATACAAAGAATTATCCGAATGACGAAGAAGCTGCCCGGGAATACTTGTTTTTGATGACACGTTAAGCAAAAAGGGCAAAATGTATGGGACAGGAAAACGAGGGAAAAAGGCAGAGAGGAACAATACGAAAATGAGCGAAACCTATGAGATTATCGTGCTGGATTTAGATGGCACCTTAACCAATTCAAAGAAAGTCATTACACCAAAGACGAAAGACGCACTGATGCGGATTCAAAAAGAAGGGAAAAAAGTAGTGCTGGCATCCGGCCGTCCTACCGGGGGCATCGTAAAGCTGGCAGACGAACTGGATTTGAAGAGCTATGGCGGATTTGTACTGGCATTTAATGGTGGAAAGATTATTAATTATGAGACCGGAGAGATTGTATACAATAAGACAATACCGGTAGAACTGGTGCCGGCAGTGTATGAGCAGGCATGCAGACTGGGTGTGGGCGTGCTTACTTATAAAGGAAATACCATCATCCATGGAAACGGAGTGAATGAATACAGCAGTATCGAGGCAAAAATTAACGGAATGCCGATGGAAGAGGTAGATAATTTCGCAGAATATGTAGATTATCCGGTAAATAAATTCCTGATGACAGGAGAACCGGAAAAGATTGCAAAAGCACAGGATGTGATGCGGCAGACCTTTGGAGAACAATTAAACATTTTCCGCTCAGAACCGTTTTTCTTAGAAATTGTTCCACCATCCATTGATAAGGCTTATTCTCTTGGAAAACTGTTAGAATATCTGGGAGAAAAGAAGGAGCAGATGATCTGCTGTGGAGATGGCTTTAATGACAAGTCTATGATTGCATTTGCCGGGCTTGGTGTGGCAATGGCAAACGCACAGCCGGAGGTAAAAGAGGTCGCAGATTATATTACCACTTCCAATGATGAAGACGGAGTGGCGCTTGTAATAGACAAATTCATGTAAGGAAGGCGTATGGCATGCAGAAAATAACAGAACTATTGTCAAAGGGAAAATCACCATATCATGTAACAGAATGGACAGGAAAGCAGTTACAGGAGGCAGGGTATGAAGAATTAAAGCTGCAGGAATCCTGGCGGCTTCATGCAGGCGGTAAATACTATGTAAGACCGTATTCCGGTATGGTAGCAGCATTCGCTGTTCCGGAACAGCTGGACAGAAAGACGGCACTCCGCCTGATGCTGGCCCATACAGATTTTCCATGTTTTAAAATAAAACCGAATCCTGAAGTGAAGACGAAGGATTACAGGCAGTTAAATGTGGAGCCATATGGCGGTATGCTCAAAAATACATGGTTTGACCGTCCACTTGGAATTTATGGGAAAGTGGTATTAGAATCGGAACATCCATTTGCACCGGAAGTAAAGCTTTTCGGAAGTGAGGAACCATCAGCAGTGATTCCGTCATTAGCACCACACCTGAACCGTGAGGCAGGCGGAAAACAGGAATATGATATGCAAAGAGAACTGCTTCCACTGCTTGGAATAGAGCAGGACGGAGACGTTACAGAGAATTTTTTCACGGATTACTTAAAAGAACAGCTTGGGGCAGAGGCAAATGAGGTTTTAAGCTATGATTTATTCCTTACCAATATGGATGAACCGGAATTAATAGGAAGTGATAAGAAGCTTCTTTCTTCTCCGAGAATCGATAATCTGGCATCGGTAGCAGCAATTGTGGAGACAATGTGTGAAAAAACGACCGGAGATTCACTGGTTGTGGCAGGATTATTTGATAATGAGGAAATCGGCAGCCGCTCCAAGCAGGGAGCAGACAGCAGTCTTCTTAAGGATATCATAATGAAGATTGGTGCAGCCTTTGGAATGGCAGAAACAGAGGTAAATGATATGCTCCGGGGAGGCTTTCTCTTGTCTATAGACGGAGCTCATGCCGTACACCCGAATTACACAAATAAATCAGATATTACGAATGATGTGATATTGGGAAAAGGAATTACCGTAAAGACTTCTGCCAGCCAGCGGTATCTTTCTGACAGTGAGGCAACAGCGGTGGTGATGCAGCTTTGTAAAAAGACAGATATTCCATATCAGGTGCAGGTAAACCGTTCCGGCATGCCGGGTGGACAGACCCTTGGACCGATTGTGGTTTCCTATCTGCCGATGCAGGGAGCGGATATTGGAATTCCGATGCTTGCCATGCATTCTGCAAGAGAACTGGCATATATGAGAGATTATCAGGCATTGGTAATGTTTTTGAAAATATTTTCTGCATAAAGAAATTGCAAAAAAAGTTGAATTTTTTGGAAAAATATCACAAAATGTCGTTGACAATCGGTAAGATTCAGTACAAAATTAGTAGTATAACGTAATGCACAGAAAGTGCATTGATTGGAGGAAATATATGGCATTGGGAAAGAATAAAAAAATTATAAATCTGGTTCAGTCAATTAGTGAGATGAAAGAAGAGAATTATGCTGCAGGTTCACCGGAACTGCAGAATATGTATGAACGCATGAGCGCTGGCAGACGTCAGCTTGCACAGGTATATGGGGAAGATATGCAGGCAGTTATGACAATGAGTGCCTTAGGCCTGAAAGTTGGACATGATACCGAAAAGATGACAACGACAGCAGAGGATGTCAATACAGCAACAAAGGCAATCCATGATGCAGCAGCAGAAACATCCAGTATTGCGGAGGAAGTAAGAAATGCCCATGAGGGTCTGACCAATACAATTGTTGATGTATCAGAGAAAACTACTGATATTTATAAGAAGATAGAGAATGGCCAGGAAGAACTGACAGCTATCCGGGATTTATCCAAAGATGCAATCTCAGAATCCACAGAAATGAAGAAGAATATGGATGCATTGATGGATGTTATCAATCATATGAATGAAGTCATTGAAGGTATCAATGCAATTTCCGAACAGACCAACCTGCTGGCATTGAACGCATCAATCGAGGCAGCAAGAGCAGGAGAAGCAGGAAAGGGATTTGCCGTTGTAGCGGAAGAAATCCGTCAGCTGGCAGAGGGAACCAAACAGTTAACTGGAAATATGGGTGAATTCGTAGAAGGAATCCGTGATGCTTCTGAGAAGAGTTCTAAGAGTGTGGATGTTGCAATTACATCTCTTGACAATATTGATCAGAAGATTAATGCTGTATGGAATATTAATGACGAGAACAAGAAAAATGTTGGAACCATCAGCGAATCGATTGGTTCCCTTGCTGGTATCAGTGAAGAAATTAGCAGCTCCATGAATGTGCTGGAAACCCAGGTGTCCTGTATTGAAGACCAGTGCGGTAATCTCAGCAATGATGCAGAATTACTGACCGTTATAAATGGAAATTTAAAAGGTTCGGTAGAACCATTAACCCAGGTTGAAACGGGTATGGATAATGTGGCGAAGGTTATAGGAGAAATGAGCCGTGATGCATTTTACCGTATGGATAATGCAGTTTTTGATGCTTATGTACAAAAAGCAATGGAAGCACATAGGGCATGGCTTGAGACTTTACATACCATGGTAACTGAGAAGAATGTCCTTACGTTACAATTTGATGATACAAAATGCGGCTTTGGTCATTTTTACTATTCCATGCATCCGGAAAATCCGGCAATTGCACCGGCCTGGAATGCACTGGCAGAGAAACACAGAAGATTCCATGGATATGGAAAAGAAGTGCAGCAGGCACTGTTTGATGAGAACGCGGAAAAAGCAGAAGAAATTTATCTGGAAGCAGAGAAATGCTCAAATGAATTACAGAATGATTTTGCTGCAATTTTAAATATTTCTGCAGGATTATCCCAGAACGGACAGAGTGTGTTTGCATAAACAGAAAGTAAGAAAAGGATATTTTATGCCTGAATTTTTTGAAAACAATGAAATGGAAGAAAGAGTCATCCTGGTTGGCGTAAGCAGCCAGGATGGCGATGATACAGAAGACTCCCTGGATGAATTGGAGGAGCTGGTGAAGACTGCCGGAGCAGTAACGGTGGGCAGGGTAATCCAGAACCGTCAGACAATACATCCGGGGCTTTATATTGGTAGCGGAAAAGTAGAAGAGCTGCTGGATGAAATTGCATGGACCAATGCAACAGGAATTGTCTGCGATGACGAACTAAGCCCGGCACAGCTTCGGAATCTTTCAGATGCCCTGAACGTAAAAGTGATGGACAGAACCTTAATTATCCTTGATATTTTTGCTGCCAGAGCATCTACCAGTGAAGGAAAGATACAGGTGGAACTGGCACAGCTTCGTTACCGCATGAGTCGTCTTTCCGGCATAGGAAAGAGTATGTCAAGGCTGGGAGGAGGAATTGGAACGAGAGGTCCGGGAGAGAAAAAGTTAGAGGTAGACCGTCGTCTGATTGCATCAAGAATCAGCCAGCTCAAACGGGAGTTAGAGGAAGTGAAAAGGCACCGGGAAGTGAATCGTGTGGCAAGACAGCGGAATCATGTTCCGGTGGCAGCAATTGTAGGGTATACCAATGCCGGTAAATCAACCCTTTTAAATGCTCTGACCGGAGCTGGAATTCTTGCAGAGGATAAACTTTTTGCAACCTTAGACCCGACTACCAGAATGTTAGAACTTCCGGGAAGCCAGAAGCTTTTGCTTACGGATACGGTAGGGTTTATCCGAAAACTGCCGCATCATCTGATTGATGCCTTCCGTAGTACTTTAGAGGAAGCTAAGTATGCAGATTTTATCATTCATGTGGTGGATGCATCCAATCCACAGGCTGCCAAGCAGATGCATATTGTATATGAGACATTGCACCAGTTAGAGGTTACAGATAAAAAGATATTGACATTGTTTAATAAGCAGGATGCCATTACAGACCGGGAACCATTGCGGGATGGCAGGGCAGATATTACTTTACGGGTATCTGCAGCAAGAGGTGATGGACTAGAAGAATTGAAAGACTGCCTCGCCCGGATACTGCGGGAGAACAAACACTATCTTGAGACAGTGCTGCCATATGACAAGGGTGGATTGCTGCAGCAGATAAGAGAAACAGGAGAATTAATAGCAGAAGAATATCTGCCGGAGGGAATCCGTATAGAAGCATATGTACCTCCGGAGCTATTTGAGAAAATACATGTATGAGCAGATTGCCCCAGAACTGCTTGTATGCTAAAATAGGAGCAACAGGAGGTATTCCACATGACAATCTTAATAAAAGGTGGCCGCATTTTAGATCCGGCTACGAAAACAGATGATGTAATGGACCTTTTCATAGAAGATGGAGTCATTACCAAAAGAGGAAAAAATATCAAGAAAAAGGCAGAGAAGACTATCGATGCCAAAGGACTGTATGTAATGCCGGGACTCGTTGATATGCATGTGCATTTGCGGGATCCAGGATTTACTCATAAGGGTGATGTTGAAACAGAAACCCGTTCCGCAGCAAGAGGCGGATATACCACGGTACTTGCAATGCCAAATACCAAGCCGGTGGTAGATAATGCTGATGTGGTACGTTATGTACATCATAAGGCAGAAAGTGTCGGACTGGTGCATGTATTACAGGTTGGTGCTGTAACAAAAGGACAGCAGGGAGAGGAATTAGCTGACATCAAAGAGATGGTGGAGGCAGGAAGCCCTGCAATCAGTGAAGATGGCAAATCAGTCATGAATTCACTTCTTGCAAGAGATGCCATGCTGGTAGCAAGAGACTGTAACATTCCGGTACTGTCACATTGCGAAGATAAGAATCTGGTTGGCTCTGGCGTGGTCAACGAGGATGAGAATGCAAAACGGTGGGGACTGGCTGGAATTACCAATTCCGTAGAAGATATCATGATTGCAAGAAATATCCTGTTATCCAAAGATACCGGTGCACACCTGCATCTTTGCCACTGCTCCACAAAGAACAGTGTAATCATGGTAAAATATGCCAAGTTAGAGCATATTCCGGTATCCGCAGAGGTATGTCCGCATCATTTTACACTGACATCAGATGATATGGTAGAGGGAGATACCAATTATAAGATGAATCCGCCACTTCGCCGTAAAGAGGATGTGGAGGCATTGAAAAAGGGACTTTCCGACGGAACCATGGAAGTCATTTCTACAGACCATGCACCGCATACAGCAGATGAAAAAAATAGCAGCATGGTAAAGGCACCATTCGGAATTGTTGGAATGGAAACTGCAGCAGCACTGACTTATACAGAACTCGTGCTGGGTGGATACTTAACACCGATGCAGATGGTAGAGAAGATGAGCTATAACCCGGCACAGATTCTTCATTTGAAGAAAGGAACTTTGGAAGAGGGAAGAATGGCAGATGTCATGCTTTTTGATCCGGAATGCACTTATGCCATTGATAAGAACAAGTTCTGGTCGAAAGCAAAGAATACACCATTCCACGGCAGAAAAGTAACCGGTAAAGTAATGATGACTATCTGTGACGGCAAAATTGTATATGATGCAGCAGAAGAATAAGAAAAAGAAAGGCTTAAAGATATGATTAACAAATTAATTAAAAAAATCGAGAAAACCCATGCACCAATCGTTGTCGGCTTAGATCCGATGTTAGATTATGTTCCGGAACATATTAAGGCAGCAGCATTTAAGGAGCATGGTGAGACTTTAGAGGGTGCAGCAGAAGCAATCTGGCAGTTTAACAAAGCAATTGTAGATGCCACTTATGATCTGATTCCTGCTGTAAAACCACAGATTGCCATGTATGAGCAGTTTGGAACAGAGGGTGTGAAAGCATATCAGAAGACAGTAGATTACTGCCACTCCAAAGACCTTGTGGTAATCGGAGATGTAAAACGTGGCGATATCGGTTCTACATCCGCAGCTTATGCAGTGGGACATCTTGGTAAAGTCCAGGTGGGAAGTAAGAAGCTTTCTGCTTTTGATGAAGACTTTGCAACCGTTAATCCATATCTTGGTTCAGACGGAATCAAGCCTTTCCTGGAAGTATGTAAAGAAGAGAAAAAAGGTATCTTCATTTTAGTTAAGACCAGCAATCCATCCAGTGGAGAATTCCAGGACAGATTAATTGATGGCAGACCACTGTATGAATATGTCGGTGAAAAGGTAGCACAGTGGGGCGAAGAAGTCATGGGAGATAACTACAGCTATGTGGGAGCAGTAGTAGGAGCAACCTATCCGGAGATAGGAAAAGTCCTTCGTAAAGTAATGCCAAAGAGCTTTATCCTGGTTCCGGGATACGGTGCCCAGGGTGGAAAAGGAGCGGACTTAGTACATTACTTCGACGAAAACGGACTGGGTGCAATTGTCAATTCATCCCGTGGAATCATTGCAGCATATAAGCAGGAGGCTTATGCATCTTTTGGAGCAGAACATTTTGCAGATGCATCCAGAGCAGCAGTAGAGGCAATGATAAAAGATATCGATGGAGCTTTACAGGCAAGATAGGAGAAGAAGATGGCAGAGAAGTTTAAAGAACAGGCGATTATTATCCGCCAGGAAGAAATTGCGGATGACATTTACAGTATGTGGCTGCGTACGGAAGAGATTGCAGCGCATGCAAAAGCAGGTCAGTTTGTATCTGTATATTGTAATGAAGGAAGCAGGCTGCTTCCAAGACCAATCAGTATCTGTGAAATTGATAAAAAGGATAATGCCATCCGTCTGGTATACCGTAAAGTTGGAAAGGGAACAGAAGAGTTTTCCGGTATGCATACCGGCGGAATTCTTAATATAACAGGACCGCTGGGAAATGGATTTCCGAAGAAAGAAAAGAAAGCGTTCTTAATTGGTGGTGGAATTGGTATTCCACCAATGTTAGAGCTGGCAAAAGAATTGGACTGTGAAAAGCAGATGGTACTTGGTTTCCGGGATGAGCTTTTCCTGATGGATGAATTTCGTGAAGAAGGAGAAGTCTATGTGGCAACTGAGGACGGAAGTGCCGGGACAGAAGGAAATGTATTGGATGCCATCCGTGAAAATGGGCTGACAGCAGATATTATCTATGCCTGCGGACCAAAGCCGATGCTGGCAGCTATTAAGGAATATGCAAAAGAGAAACAGATTGAGTGCTGGATTTCCATGGAAGAACGTATGGCTTGTGGAATCGGAGCCTGTTTAGCCTGCGTGTGCCAGTCTAAGGACAAGGACGAACATTCCAATGTCAATAACAAACGTGTATGTAAAGAAGGACCGGTTTTCCGGGCTGAGGAGGTGGAACTTTAATGAATACAAGAGTAAATCTGGCAGGAGTATTATTGAAGAACCCGATTATGACAGCATCCGGAACCTTTGGCTCCGGTCAGGAATACAGTGAATTTGTAGATTTGAATAAATTGGGTGCAGTAGTGACGAAAGGTGTTGCCAATGTACCATGGCCGGGGAATCCGACCCCTCGTGTGGCAGAAGTGTACGGTGGAATGTTAAATGCTATCGGTTTACAGAATCCTGGTATTGATGTATTTGTACAGCGTGATATTCCATTTCTTACCCACTATGACACACGCATTATTGTAAATGTTTGTGGAAAAACAGCCTCCGATTATATAGAAGTTGTGGAAAGACTGGCCGAACAGCCGGTAGATATGCTGGAAATCAATATTTCCTGCCCAAATGTCAAAGAAGGCGGTATTGCCTTTGGACAGAATGCTGCTTCTGTAGAAGAAATTACAAAAGAAGTGAAAAAATATGCAAGACAGCCGGTTATTATGAAATTGAGCCCGAATGTAACGGATATTACAGAGATGGCAAAAGCGGCAGAAGCAGGCGGAGCAGACGTAATTTCCCTGATTAATACACTGACTGGAATGAAGATTGATGTAAACCGCAGAAAATTTGCTTTGGCAAACAGAACTGGTGGGATGTCCGGACCGGCAGTGCATCCAATTGCAGTGCGTATGGTATATCAGGCAGCCCAGGCAGTGAATATTCCGATTATCGGAATGGGAGGTGTACAGAGCACTGAAGATGCATTGGAACTGATACTGGCAGGAGCAACCGCAGTATCTGTGGGAACTGCAAACTTTACTAATCCTACCGCAACGATTGATATTATCAATGGTATACAGGATTATATGGAAAATAATGGAGTTGAAGATATCAATGAACTGATTGGTGCAGTCACTGATTAATGGGACTGTTTTTGGTGCTGCCGGAGAGATAAAATGATGTCCAGGGATAAAATGTAAGTAATGTAATTGACGGAAAGGATAGAAACAGTGGAAAAGATTTGGAATTTCTTTGAAAATCTTAATGAACTTGTATATGTCTCAGATGTTGATACATATGAGCTTGTGTATATGAACCGGAAAACACGGGAAAACTTTGGATTTCAGACCCAGGAGGAAATAAAAGGAAAGAAATGTTATGAGGTGATGCAGCATAATGCTGCCCCTTGTAGTATGTGCAATAATCAGGAACTGGTAGAAGGTGAGTTTAAAGAATGGAAGTATTATAATCCGGTTCTTGGCAAACATCTGTTGTTGAAGGATACTATGCTGGAACAGGATGGTCGACGTTACCGGGTAGAAATTGCACTGGATGTCAGCAACGAAGAAAAACAGGGAAGTCTGATTCAAAACTATGAAAATATGGAGGCTATTATAAATGAGGGCATAAGAATTTCGTTAAATGCCCCTACGTCAGAACAGTCGCTGGAAATTATTCTGGAATATCTTGGAAAGGCATTGAATGGAGAACGTACCTATATTTTTGAAAAAAACTTATTGGGAAATGACGATAACACCTATGAATGGGTAGCGAATGGTATCAGGCCTGAGAAAGATAATTTGCAGAATGTTCCGGCTGAAGTATGCGAGAACTGGTACCGCAATTTTAGGGAAGGCAAAAATATTATCATTGGTAATCTGGAAAATATACGTGAGAGTGATCCACTGCAGTATGAGAATCTGAAACAACAGAATATTTCAACGCTGGTAGTAGTTCCACTGTATGAAGGGCAGAAAATCATCGGTTTTTATGGAGTTGATAATCCTCCCGAAAAAATGTTGGATTATACTTCTAATATGCTTCAGATTATGGGATATTTTATTGTCTCCAGCATCAGAAGGCGTAATCTGGTGCGGGAATTGGAACGGATGAGCTATAGTGACCAGCTTACGAAACTTGGAAACCGGTTCGCCATGGAACAGTATGTTACAGATGCATCAGGGACTTCATGCTTTGGTGTGGTGTATTGCGATATTACAGGACTGAAAAGGGTAAATGATACTTTAGGTCATCAGGCAGGTGACCAGCTCATTCTGCGTGCCGGCGAATTACTCCGTGAGGAATTTTCAGACTATGGACTGTTCCGTATTGGAGGGGATGAACTTCTGGCACTGTGTGCAGGTATCGGAGAAGAGGAACTGAAGCAGCGGATAGAACGTATGAAGGCTGGCATGAAGAAAAAAGATGTAGTAATGGCAGTCGGATCAGTATGGCAGGAAAGCTGGGAGCGTGGATTTGACCTCTTGCTGATGGAAGCTGAACGCAGAATGTATCAGGAAAAAGCAGCTTATTATAATAATGCCGGTATAGACCGGCGACATTAAGAAAAATGCATTGAGGTTTTCAGGGAAGTATGGTAGCATAAGAAATTAGGTAAAAGAAAAAAGTGTGTAGTAATTCGTAGGAAGGATACGCCAAATATCAAGAGTGGCAGTGAATTCGTCCATGTGTTTGTAGAGATACAGATGCATGGACTTTTTTTATTTTGGTTACCGGCACAGAGCAGTGAACAGCCGATAGAAGCTGGAAAACAGGAGCAAATGGAGCCGGAAGAGAATAAGTTTCTGGATTGCTCGTTTGGTGTGTCATCCGTGTGGGCTTGCTTTTTATTCGGATATTCGTATATAATGTATTGTATTGAGTATTATCCATGCGGATCCTCTCCGCATTGGAATTGGAAGCATCCGCAAAAAGGAAGTGAACGCTATGACCTGCGACGAGGCTTTATACCGCCAATATCTGAGCGGCGACGACGAAGGACTCAATGCCCTGATGAAAAAATACGGCGACCCCCTGACCCTGTATATCGACGGCTATCTGCACGACGTTCACGAGTCCGAAGAGCTGATGCTGGACGTTTTCGCCTATCTGTTCACGAAAAAGCCCCGCATCCGGGACGGCGGCCTCAAGGCGTATCTCTATAAGGCGGCGCGGCACATGGCGCTGCGCCACAAGAGCAAACGAAAGCCACTGTTTAGCCTTGATGCGCTGACCAACGAGCCGGACGGACGGCTGCTGACGGAGGAGATCATCCGGACGGAGGAGCGAAACCGCATTCTGCATTTCTGCATGAGCGAAATGAACCCGGACTATCGGGAAGTCCTGTATCTCACCTATTTTGAGGATATGAGCTACGCGCAGGCGGCGGAGGTCACGGGAAAAACGGTAAAACAGATCACCAACATGGTGTATCGCGGAAAAGAGAGCCTGCGAAGGCTCTTAGAACGGGAGGGAATCACAAATGCGGAGTCATGAGGAACGGGTCACGGAGACCAAGCGGCGCATTGCTAAAATTGAACAGGAGAAACGGCTGCGGCGCAATACGATCACCATGGCTTCCGCTGTGGCGGCGTGCCTTGTGCTGCTCATAGGCGCGTCCCTCGCCATGCCCGGCATTGCCGCAAGCATCCAGACAGGCGATTATTGCGGCTTTGAAACTGCGGCAAGCATCTTTCACAGCGGCGTAGCTTTGGGATATATTGTCATCGGGCTTCTGGCGTTTTTACTGGGCGTGTGCGTGACCGTTTTGTGCTTCCGGCTGCGGCAGATGAACCGTGAGGACGGGCAGGACAAAGAAAGCGAGGGAATTCATGGAGCTGATTGAGAACCTGCTGCAATTACTGACCACATTCGTCGGTGCGCTACTTTCGGGTATCTCTTGCCGAAAAAGTGGGCGGCAGGCGTACTTCCTGCTGCTGTGCTTCTACGGCTGCTTTGCCCTCGGTGCGCTCTACTGGACGCTGTATCTGCTGCTGTTCGATACCACGCCGCGGGTCTTTTATGTGTCGGAGTTCGGCTGGGTGGCCAGCGTAATTTTCCTGCACATTTTGCAGGCCACGCTGGCCGGAACAGAGGAACGCGGCTTCCGCTGCCGCAGGGCATGGCTTGCGCCTGTGTTCGGCGTGCCGCTGCTGGCGTTCTACTGCACTTTCGGGGACATTTTCTCCAACCTGATCTGGTGCGGCATGATGATATGGCTCTCCTTCTGCGCCATTCGAGGGCTTGCCTATGCGAAAACGCAGACGGGCACAGCGCGGAATATGCGGTGGTTTCACATCGGCGTGCTGTGCTTTGTGTACGCAGAATACCTGCTGTGGACGGCGGGCTGCTTCTGGCCGGATACCTCTCCGGCAAGTCCAACCTTCTGGTGCGATATGCTGCTGACGCTTGCGATTCTGGGGCTGCTGCCTGCCACGAGAGAGGCGGTGGAAGCATGACCTACATCGAAAACATCTTCATCTGCATGGTATCTCCCCTGCTGGTGGCCGCTCTGTGCATGGGCAGGCGGCAGCTCCGCTTCTTCCTGTTCTGCATTGCCGGAATGGGGGTGTGTCTGCTTTCGGCCTATATCAACACCTTCCTCGCGGCGGTGTGTCAGGCGGACGCCCTTGCCGCCACGGCGGAGATCGCGCCGGTGGTGGAGGAAATGATGAAGCTGCTGCCGCTGGTGTTCTATCTGCTGGTGTTTGAGCCGGAGGGGGATAAAATCAAGGCTGCCGCCATCACGGTTGCCCTCACTTTCGCCACCTTTGAAAATGTGTGCTATCTCATCCAGAACGGCGCGGACCGCTTCTCCTTCATCTTCTTCCGGGGCTTCGGCACGGGCGCGATGCACGTCCTCTGCGGCTTGATCGTGGGCGGCGGGCTTGCCTACATGTGGCGGCGGACGTGGCTGAAGGTTGCAGGCACCTGTGGGCTGCTGGGCGCAGCCATCACCCTCCATGCCATCTACAATCTGCTCATCGCCTACGGCGGCGCGGCGCAGTACATCGCCTACGCCCTGCCGGTGCTGCTGGTGGCGGCAGGAAGGCTATCCGTTTTCCGATTATCACGGAAGTAATAACCGAATATCCACTCTTTGAGAGCTGCTTTTTGGCAGCTCTCAAATTTTTGTGAAAAATTATGCGTTTTGGGTGAGAGTTTTTTCGTTTTTTTGTACCTATATAAGTGAAAGGGTTTTTATCACAGTTTCAGACAAACCGGAAGGGGGGTTCAAACGAAATGTACGATACCGCAAGACGGGTCGCACTCGTCAAGCAGCGGGTGCGGGAAAACACCCGCCGAAGGCAGCGGCGCGAGGCAATAAGCCTCTCCGCAGCGTGTATGCTGCTGTGCGCAGCGCTGACGCAGGCGGCGGACGCATTTGCAGTGCAGGGACAGACCGCCGCATGGGGCAGCTTCGGCGCGATGCTTCTGCGGGAGGACGCAGGCGGCTATGTGCTGGTGGGCGTCGTCTCCTTTGCTGCGGCGGCAGCGATCACTGCGCTGTGCTTTCGGCTCAGAAACAGAGAAAACTGTAGAAAAGGCGGAGAGGATAAGCCCGCCCGACACGAAAAGGAGGAGAAAAGCCAATGAAAAAACGAATACTCAGTATCTTGCTTCTATGCTGCATGGTGCTGACCATGCTGCCGACAACTGCGTTTGCATCGGTGAGCGATTCGCTGGGCAACACACCTGAGGAAAATCAGGCGATTTTGGAGCAGCTCGCCGACCTGACTGGCGGTAGCAGCGACCAGGTGCTTTCCATGCTGAACGCTTTGGGGCTGCTGGATGAAGACGGCAATTTCAAGGTGGATCAAACCATCACGCTGGACGGCCAGGTGTTGACACTGGCGGCCGTCATGGAACTGCTGGAAAATCCCGCCACGGATCTCACCCGTATAGCCGACGTGGATGGGACTCCGGTGGCGCTGGGCGATTTGAAGACCATGATCCAAATCGAACAGGAGCTGCAGCGGATCAAGGACACCTATTTCTCCGGCAGGGAGTTTACCGGGGAAGCACTGGAGAATCTCAATAGCCTGATGGAGCAGCTGGAGCTGCAGGGCATCAGCTTGCAGTATTCCGCCTCTGCCACAAAGCCTGAGGGCGTTGAGACGGTGGATATGAGCGGCATGATGAGCCAAACACTGGAGAGACAAGCAAACAACGAATGGAAATCCGGGACTTTTACTGTATACCGCGGAAAACCGGCCGGCTTTTCCTACCGCATTCAAGGAGGCCAGCTCAGCAAGTATATCACCGATGTGGAGGTCTCGATAGGCGAGACGAGTAAGGTCGTCGAGCAAAGCGACGGGTCCTACAAGCTGACCTATGACGTAGGCGAAACTTACAGTTTAGGTGGTTGTAAAATCACTGTCAAGGTTCAAACCAATGGAGGGAACCCAGACTGGCTCAAGGATTCTTATTCCTATGGCGACCTGCTGGGGATGATCGAATTTTACGATGCGGAAAATCTGGTGTTCTATGACGGCGCCGCTTATGCCGACCACTGTCAGCTCAAGCTAAAAAAGACGGTTGACGCCCCCGCAATAAAAACATCAATGACCGCGCCGGACTATGAGAAAACATACAAAAGTGAAGGCACAATACAGGGGGATATGTATATTCCTTTGCTGGCGGATGAATACAATGCCGGCGAGGGTGCCAAAAATCCGGATTTCGTTGCACTAAGCGATACCATCGGAATTCTGGAGGGCGCCCGCAACTCGGTGCTTCCCGGCGGCTCATCCAAATTTTATCAGCCATACCAAATCGACGCCAGCATCAAGTTTGACTGGAACCCCGGCAAAGAGACCTATACCGGCCCTGCGCCGTATGGCTATGATAGTGCCACACAACCCCATGCCCCGTTCTATCTGATGGAGTACAAGTTCGATGAAGCAGATCTGACGCCCACCAGCGGCGACAGAAAGAAACCGGGGAACTGTACGATTCAAAAGGGCAGTACGGTCAAAATCTCCCTGCAGTCTACCACGCAAAACAGAGGGGATCAGAAGTACTGGCTGCCCTTCCGACTGTATATGAAGAGTGTAATTGACGACCAACCATATGCCTCCGCCACCGTCAATACCAGCAGCGTCACCGCCAGGCTGTTGGACACGGACGCCCCCATCATTCAAAGCGTCACGGCCCCGGCGGGAACCTATGCCAGCGGACAGCATGTGCCCATCACAGTTACCTTTAACGAGTTCGTGGATCTTAGAAACGCCAGCGTGACCATCAATGGCAAAGAGTATACCGCCGCTGCTCTTTCCATGAACAACTACGGTGTCACGGCAATGCTCTGGTACCCGGTGCAGGATGCGGATGCCACCACGGTCACCGTCAATGGTATGACCGGTGTGGAAGATGTTTTCGGCCATATGCTGGATACCACACTCTATCAAGGCGATTCGATTATCGACGTTACGCTGAAGAGCGTCTTGATGCGCAACGCTTCCACCGAACTGACGGCCACCTACGCCAACGGCAAGGCATCGTTCACGATGCAGGCCAACATGGCGCAGGACTACGAGACCGCATACAGCAATTATCACACCCCGGAAGGAACAGAGCCGAAGGAAGCCCCTTTCCGCCTCGAGCTGAGGTACGACTCCGCGGTTGAACCAATCCATCTGCAGGTCTATCTGGACACAGAGAAGGAAGCCTTCACCATTAGCGACTACGCAATCGCACCCGCGGCTAACACCCGCACCTATACGGTGACGCTGCAGGCCAACGAGGGCACGAAAGACGCTCCTGACTGGGTGAATGTTCTTCCCCTGACCCGGCAGTTCACGGTGGCAAAGAAAGTTTCCGCGCACACGGTGACCATCGTCCCGGAAGCGAATGACGCCGACTATACGATTTCCCTCGGCGAAACCACCCGCCCCACGCTTCAGGCAGAGGTTTTTGGGGAAAACGGTGAGCAGGCCACCTACACCACCGGCAAATGGAGCAGCAGTGACCCGCTCATTGCCACCATCAACGAGGATACCGGCGTTGTTGCCACCACAGGAACCAAGGTGGGAGCCGTCACCTTTACCTTTACGGCGGACAACGGGACTGAGGACGCTGCCGATGATGTGAAGGGCGAGTCAAAGCCCTATACCGTGACGGCAGGCGATTCCCTGGCACTGGTGATTTCCGGCGGCGCGTCCATCGTGACGCGGGTAAATCAGCCCGCCACCGTGCTGTGGAGCTCCAACGCCGCGCTGATGGCACCGGACAAAGAGTTCAATTACAGGATTGACCTGCATGAGGGCAACTACGCGAATGAGGCGGCGCTGAGCGGCCTCAATCCCGTTGCGACTTATACCGCCGGCAAGGATAAAAACAGCGTGCGGATCGAGGAGAATGTGCTCTCCAGGCTCTCCAACGGCGATACCCCTGCCTACACGGTATTGGTCTCCATGCCGCACCCCAACGCCGAGGGTGAGAACGTCCGCCTGTCGGCACTTGCCTGGATCATCGTGCAGGCACCACCTGCCACAGCCAAGCTGACACCGCCCCAGAGCATTTACCTCACGGATACCGACAGCGCCGTCAATATCGACTGGTCGGTGGAAAACGCCACTGACGGGGCCTCTCAACAGCCCACGCTGACCATTACCCGGGTCACAGAGGACAACACCACCCAAGAGGTGGCCAGAGAGAGCCTATCCGGTACCTCCGGAAGCTTCTCCCTGTCATTGCAGAGTGTGAAGGACGGCAATCTAAAGGACACCTATCAAGTGGTTTTGAGCGTGGAGAACCCTGGTGAGGAATCTCCCAGCACAGACTCCTTCCCCCTGTATGTCTACGATGCCGACGCACTGAAGGTGCAGGACGACAAAGGAGACACGATTTCTAAGCTGACCATGGACAATACCTCCAAGGTCAGCGGC
>ENA-UONW01002278-UONW01002278.1-human-gut-metagenome-genome-assembly--contig:-CS52-NODE-2278-length-19351-cov-37.553949_pt1 | contig 19351 bp, 14 predicted proteins | sample MGYA00242463_ERZ724010 | MGnify/ENA metagenome assembly ERZ724010 | reverse complement strand
CTTAAAATCCCTTGGCCAGTAATGGCTGTGCGGGTTCGAGTCCCGCTCGCGGCACTATTATCTAAAACCTTTCATTATGAAAAAAAATCTTATCTTATTCTTATCGGCAGCATCAGTCATTGCACTGTCTTCTTGCTCATCTAAGCTTGGAGAGTTGTCTGCTGACAATTTCAATGTTACACCTAATCCTCTGGAGTCAAGAGGCGGACAGGTTGCTGTAACAATCAATGGAACTTTCCCTGAGAAGTACATGAAGAAAAAGGCTATGCTGACAGTCATTCCTGAGCTGCGTTATGGCGACGGACAGGCTGCACAGGGACAGGCTGCTAAGTTCCAGGGAGAGAAAGTAGAAGGAAATGATCAGGTTATTGCTTACAAGGCTGGTGGTAACTACACCATGAAGTCTAACTTTAAGTATGTTCCTGAGATGCAGAAGAGCGATCTCTATATGACTTTCGATGCTTATGTAGGCAAAAAGAAGAAAAAGGTAGAGGTTCCTGCTGTTAAAGTTGCTGAGGGTGTTATCGCAACATCTGAGCTTTACAGAAATACTCTTGCCGGAAGCGGCGCTTGCATCGCTCCTGACACATTCCAGCGTGTAAGAGATCAGAGACAGGCTGCTCAGATTAAGTTCCTCATCAACCAGGCTAATCTGCGTAAGAGCGAACTTAAGAACAATTCTGTTAAGGAGTTTGTTGACCTGCTCAAGAAAATCAATGCTGACAAGGAAGGTCTGAACATCAAGAACGTAGAGGTTTTGGCTTACGCTTCTCCTGATGGTGGATTCGACCTCAACGATAAATTGGCAAGCAAACGTCAGGATGTTTCTGTTGACTATGCTAAGAAACAGCTGAAGAGTGCTAAGGTTCAGTCTGACGTAACCGGTAAATATACTGCACAGGACTGGGACGGCTTCCAGCAGCTCGTACAGGCTTCTAACATCCAGGACAAGGACGTAATCCTCCGTGTTCTCTCTATGTATCAGGATCCTGAGGAGCGTGAGCAGCAGATCCGTAACATGTCTGCAGGTTTCCGTGAGCTCGCTGACGGTATCCTTCCTGAACTTCGTCGTTCTCGCCTGATTATCAACTACGAGACAATCGGCCGCAGCGATGAGCAGATTAAAGAGCAGTACAAGGCTGATCCTACAAAGCTCAGCGTTGACGAAATGCTTTACTCTGCAACACTTGAGGATAATGTAGACGCTCAGGAGGCTATCTATAAGAAGACTATCGAGGTTTATCCTAACGATTTCCGTGCTTACAACAACGTTGCTGTTATCGAGCTGGCTAAAGGCAATGACGCTGAGGCTAACAAATATCTTGCTCAGGCACAGGCTGTTAATGCAAACGGAGCTGAGACTAACGCTAACCTTGGCTTGATGGCATTGAAGAACGGTAATGTTGCTGAGGCTGAAAATTACATCGCTAAGGCTAACTCAGCTAATGACTATAACAAGGCTCTCGGTACACTGAACCTTGCTAAGGGTGACTACGCTACAGCTGAGAAGAACCTCAACGGCATCAACTGCAACACAACTGCTTTGGCTCAGATTCTGAACAAGAACTATGCCGGTGCAGCCAACACTCTGAACAACATCAAGAACAAAGACGCCATGACAGACTATCTGCAGGCTATCTTGAATGCTCGTCAGGGCAACGACAGCGCAGCTTCTTCTTATCTGAAGAGCGCTCTGCAGAAGGATCCTTCACTTGCAACATACGCAAACAACGATCTTGAGCTGGCTAAAATAAGCAAGTAAAAACATCGCTGACGCATGAAGCGATTGATATATCTTACGCTCACCTTGGTTTTGGTTGCCTGCGGAACACGCAGAGGCTATTTCAACTTGGATGGCCGACTACTCAACCTTAACCAAGGTGAGTTTTATGTTTACAGTCCGGATGGTGTGTTCGACGGCATTGACACAATAAAAGTTGAGGGCGGACGATTCACTTTTGAGACTCAGTGTAAGGAAAGCGGGACATTGGTTATCGTGTTTCCGAATTACTCCGAAGTTCCTGTCTTTGCCGAACCGGGCAAGTCTGTCACTGTGAAAGGCGATGCCTCACACCTTAAGGAAGTAGAGATTAAGGGTACGAAGGAGAACGAACTGATGACAAGTTTTCGTCAACAGCTGATTAAAGCGTCTCCTCCTGAGGAAATTTCATATGCCGAACGGTTTGTGAAAAACAATCCGTCAACAGCCGCAAGCGTTTATGTGCTTAGAAAATACTTTGTCGTAAGTCCTAATGCCGACCTTCTGAAGGCTGCGGAATTGGCCGACATTGTATATAAGGCACAGCCAAAGAATGGTGAAGTGGCGCGTATCGTAAGATATTTAAAGATGATGAAAAGCAACTCGAGCGGTGCTTCGATTCCTTCTTTTTCAGCGCAGGACATCAACGGAAAAACTGTCACAAGCTCTTATCTTCGAGGTAAAGTGGCCGTAGTTTATACGTGGGCAGACTGGAGTTACGAGAGCCGTAACATGCGTGACAGGCTGTTGAGATTAAAAGGCGAGTATGGAAACCGCCTGGCATTGCTTGGCATTAGTCTTGACCCGAGCCGCAATAATTGCCGCTTGTCGTTACGCAATGACTCCACGTCATCGGCTACAATATGCGATCAGATGATGTTTGATAGTCCGCTTCTTGAAACATTCGGACTTGGGCGTGTGTCGGACAATATTATATATAATGCACAAGGGCGGATAGTAGAGCGCGGATTGAATATTAACGAGATAGAAACCAAGCTCAGAGCCTTGTTTGATTAAATTGCCTGGTGGCTGTTGCTTGTTGACGGCAGCTGTGTGCAGGTGGACCGAAAGTATGTGTACAGACATATGAAAAGTCTGTTTATGTGGCGGCAATGCCCGTTAGACTTATTGCCCGTGGCAATGAAGTGTTGATGGAGTGGTGTCCGTTTATGAAATAAATATGTAGAGTTAGCGCGGTCTTCGCAGCTAACTCAATTTGTAAATAACGCAAGATTAATTGGATAATTGGTGATAAAATGCTTGTAAAAACTTTCTGTGCAGCGGTAAATGGACTTGATGTTACTACGGTGACGGTAGAAGTAAGCGTGTCGCGAGGTGTGCTTTATCATCTCTCAGGCCTTGCAGATACAGCTGTGAAAGAGAGTCATGACCGCATTGTTGCAGCCCTTCAGAACAACGGAATAAAGTTTCCCGTTGCCGACATTACCGTGAACATGGCTCCTGCCGACCTGCGCAAGGAGGGCAGCAGCTATGACCTGCCGTTGGCAATAGGTATATTGGCGGCAATAGGAAAGATTAAGCCGGATATGCTTTCAGAGTATATGATAGTAGGCGAACTCGGTCTTGACGGCATGATTCAGCCCGTGAAAGGCGCACTTCCGATATCAATAAGGGCACGAAAGGAGAAATTCAAGGGCCTTATAGTGCCGAAACAGAATGTCAGAGAGGCCGCCGTGGTTAACAATCTCGACGTGTACGGCATGGAAAGCATAATGGACGTAATCAACTTCCTGAACGGAGAAGGCGACTATCAGCCCACTATTGTTGACACACGACGTGAGTTTTATGAGCACCAAAGCCATTTCGACCTTGATTTTGCCGACGTGAGAGGGCAGGAAAGCGTAAAGCGCGCGATGGAAGTTGCGGCTGCAGGAGGCCACAATATGATAATGATAGGTCCGCCGGGAAGCGGCAAATCTATGATGGCAAAGCGTCTTCCGTCGATACTGCCGCCGCTGTCGTTGGCAGAAAGTCTTGAGACAACACAGATACATTCAGTGGCAGGAAAGCTCGGCAAGAACATGTCGCTGATATCACAACGGCCGTTCCGCGCGCCGCATCACACAATATCTCAGGTGGCACTTGTTGGCGGAGGACTTAATCCGCAGCCAGGAGAAATATCGCTTGCGCATAACGGCGTGCTGTTTGCCGACGAACTGCCGGAGTTTAACAAGTCGACACTTGAAATGCTGCGTCAGCCGCTTGAAGACCGCAAGATAACCATATCGAGGGCAAAATATACTATAGAATATCCCTGTTCGTTTATGTTTGTGGCCTCGATGAATCCCTGTCCGTGCGGATACTATAATGACCCGACGCACCACTGTGTGTGCACTCCCGGTCAGATACAGCGCTATATGAACAAAATCAGCGGACCGCTTCTCGACCGCATTGACATCCAAATCGAGATAACTCCAGTGCCCTTTAAGGACATATCGCGCGCGGCACCGGGCGAAAGCAGCGACGCCATACGCGAAAGAGTTATCAAGGCGCGACACATACAGGAGCAGCGATTCAGAGAATGCAAGGGAATACACTGCAACGCGCAGATGAGCGAACGCATGATTCACCAGTATGCAGAGCCTGACGAGGCCGGAATAGAGATGCTGAGAATGGCCATGGAGAGGCTGAATCTGTCGGCACGGGCATATAACCGCATACTGAAGGTTGCGCGCACCATAGCCGATTTAGACGCCTCTGAGCATGTGTTGCCGCAGCATCTTGCCGAAGCCATAAGCTACCGCAACCTTGACAGAAGCGACTGGGCTGAGCGTGGAGGAGCGTAAGTCTTTTAGATGAAGACATAAGGAAATATAAAGTGACGGTAGGAATACCTGAATGGACATAATAAACAAAAAGGAAACATGAACGACTAAGATATTTAAAACGTCGTTTATGTTTCCTTTTTTATTTAGACCGGCATCAATGCCGTTTACTGAATCAGTCGTTTGGCAAAATATCTCACCGGATACCACACCGAAATGAAGCCTACGGCAAGCACCGTTATGAATATAAGCACGATGTCTTCGGGATGAACGCTCACCGGATAAGCATCGACAATGAACGAGCCGCTGCTGCGTCCGAGCGAAACGAGTCCGTAAACCTGCTGCAGCCAGCACAGCAACAAACCTATCAATATGCCCAATACGGCACCGATGGCAGAAATCATTCTGCCTTCAAACAGGAATATCCTTACTATCTGCTTGTCGCTCGCGCCCATGTTGCGCAGCGTAACCACATCGTTCTTTTTGTCGATAATCAGCATCGACAGCGAGCCTATGATGTTGAAGCAAGCCACGGCAAGAATAAACGTAAGGAAGATGTAAGCAATGAATTTCTCAATCTTCATAATCTTGAACGTGTCGGCCTGCTGTTCCATACGGTCGAGAACGTGGTATTTGTCGCCTGCAATCTTTTGCATTTCTGCCTTTACCGCGTCGAGGTCGCTGCCCGGCTTGAGTCTTATCTCAAGCTGTGAGAGCATGCCCTGCTGTCCGAACAGATTGCGTGCGAATGCTATCGAAGTAAGCACGTAGTCACGGTCGTAGCGCGCTTGTTTAACCGAAAACACCACTCCGGGCGAAATCAGCGAATCTTCAACAAATCCCTCTGTCGGATTCATCATGTCGAGCTGTCCCTCGCGCTTCGGCGCATAGATTTTCAGCTGTCCGTCCCAGTCAGCCGTCATGCCCATGTTGTCTGCCAGGCGTATGCCCACCACGCCGAACTGAAGATTGGCGGCATGGAGCGAAAACTCGCCGTCGCCATACAAAATGTCGTTGATGTGCGACAGTTCACTGAAGTTGTCTTCAACGCCCTTCACTTTAACCATAGCCTGTCTGCCCTTATATATGGCCAGTGCCTGGTCCTCAACGCTCTCGGTTGCCACGTCTACTTGCGGCAGATTGCGTATCTTTGTCAGTATGGGATCGTCGGCCGGAGCCGTCTTTCCCGTTGCCGGGACAATTTCAATCTGCGGGTCGAACGACGTGAGCAGTGACGCCACAAGGTCGTGAAATCCGTTGAACACACTCAGAGTCACCACCAGTGCCATCGTGGCCACGGCCACGCCGATGACGCTTATGCCGCTGATGATGTTGATGACATGAGTGCTCTTTTTAGAGAAAAGATACCTGCGGGCTATGTAAAACGGAAAATTCATTTCTTCAGCAGCTCGTCAATGTGCTCAATATAGTCGAGTGAGTCGTCGATGAAGAATCTCAGTTCGGGTATTATTCTGAGCTGATTTCTCACGCGTGTGCCCAGTTCGTAGCGTATGGTTTTCTCGTTTGCGGTGATATTCTTAATGAGTTCTTCCGACTTCTCGGGCGGAAAAATGCTCAGATATGCCGTGCATATACTCAGGTCGGGACTGATGCGGCAGCGTGTAACGCTCACCATTGTGCCCCTCATGCTTCTTGTCTGCGACTGGAATATCAGGCTCAGCTCCTTTTGCAGAAGCCTTGCAATACGGTTTTGTCTTGTTTCCTGCATATTGTCTTTTCTTTTTACGTTATCTGTATGTTATCTGCCGGCCGGCTTTGCGGCGGCTTTTTATGATGTGCAAACTTACTAAAAAAAACTGAGACAAGGCCACGCTTTCATGTTATTTTTTGTCTTTGCTTTTATGCTTTCCGTCCGGTGTCATGTCTTGCGTTGTTTTGTGTCGGCTGCATAGGCATCGGCGTTTGTTGCGGTTATGCTTGTAGCGTCTTGCAAAAAAACAGTGCTTGCGCCTCGTTTTGTTAACATGCGTTTACATATAATGCCGCTGTCTCTGCGCGTATTTAACATTTTAGTTGACGGCAATTTTCTTCAGAAAACTATTGATTTGCTTGTTCAGACGGCGGTCTGTGTCTTATTGAAATCGAGAACGGGCATTGTTTTTGTGCGTATATGTGCCATTCGCATCGTGTAACCCATTCTTTTATCGTTCAAAAGAGGCCGTAATGCGATGTAAAAGGCGGCATATTAGGCTCTGAAATATGCCGTTTTGCAGTGTAAAAGATGGCATATTGCATCTGCTGGCCATCTTTGTTTAATCGCTGTTGTAGTCAAGTGCTTGATTGATAGACAGTTGCGCGAAACACGCATTTTGCGCAACTGTTTCGTGTCTTTGACGGAATTTTATGTCCGGAGATGAAAAATCGGGCTGAAAATGTTAATGGTTCCGATAGCTTTTTAACTAAAATTTAGTATTTGAATTTACAGGCCGGCGAGTGCGTCTTGCATTCTTTTCGGCATATTATGAATGTGTTAAGATTTTGCAATTAACTATGTTTAGTTGTGAAGAGGTTGCGTATATTGTTGAAATTCACTATTTTTGCCGTCGACAAAACCTTAAAATATAGTTCTATGAAAAATAATAATGCCGACGAAGAAACGCGTGGGCGCAATGGCAAACGCCGCAAACCATGGTATGGCGAAACCGGCGAAACCATTGTGATTATAGCCGTTGTTGTAGTTTTAGTGTCAGTTTTTGCCCTCGACCGCTGTGACAGTAATGTGCATCAGCAGCAGCCGTCGACGATAATTATGCGCGATACTGATGGGATACGCCATAAGGCCGACGCCTCGGTGCCGGCTGCAGAGCCGCGGCGCCTGCCTGTATCAGACGAGACTCCTGAGGAGGAGGCACGCCGCGAAGGACTCGAAAACGGATATAACGACGGCATGGAAGACGGTGAAATTGGCGAGAAATATGAAACCAATTACAGCGAGACAGCTTCCGACTATTCGGGGCGGCTTCAGGAATGTTATGAAGAAGGCTATGAGGAAGGCTATGATGAGGGCTACAGCGAGGGCAGGCAGATGCACGACGAGGCATTATGACGGCGGTGAATCGCTGCTGCCTGTGCCAGCCTTGCAGCTACTTGGTGAGTTCAGCCAAAGGATGTCCGCAAGCAGCTTGTGGGCAATGCCGGCCGGCATGCGGCCGTTCAGTAAGGGCGATAGGCTTTAACTCAAATAGGTTGTGATTATTCGGTCGGGATTATTGCTTTGTATTGAGCTGGTTTTTGTTAGACTTTTTACATGCATGGCGGGCTGTGGCAAGAAAAGGCGGACAAAAGAAACAAATAGAAACAAGAAGCCGGGCTGAAAGCATGAATGAACAAAGCAGATAAAGCTATGTGCGGTTTAATGGCCTATTTGGGTTAAAACGATATACAGGGCTTACGGTGTCAGTAAAGCAAAATAATCAGGCGGCAGCTTTGGTTAATAAAATTTGCCGGAATCATCCCTGCTCGGCTTGGCTGAAACAGCTTGTCGCCGATGGGCTGACTCCGGCAAAAATGTAAAACAGTCTTGCTTTCTAATGAATTTATTTTATATCTTGCATTTTTCTGAAACATCCTGTTCTATGGCGCGAACGGCATATGTTCGTGTCGTTTTATACGCTATGTGCAATAGCTTTTGCGGCATATGCATGTAGCTGACAGGTGTGTTGCCGTTTTGTAACGGCCGTTATTCGTTCTCTCCTATAGTCTCCTTGATAATGCCTACGCATGCCGCGCCGATAATAAGGAACGCTCCTGCCACAAGCATCATTCGGCTCTGTGCGCTGCCTACAAGCGTTAGAACCACTCCGCCGAACGCAGCAGCGATAATCTGAGGTATGCATATCGTGCCGTTGAACAGACCGAGATAGGCGCCCATGTGGCTGCCGTTGAGCGCGTTGGTTACGATAGTGAAAGGCATGGCGAGCATTGCAGCCCATGCGCATCCTATCAAAAGATAAGGGATAAAGAGAACATACTGGTCGCCTATGAATGGAATCATCATGAATCCTATGCCTCCCAAAACAAGGCTCAGGGCGTAAGCCAGCTTGCGGTTGCTGAAGCGCGGCAGTGCCATTGCCCACAGCACGCTGCCTATGGCTTGCACGGCAAACAGAATGCCCACCCAGTTGCCAGCCTCCTGAAATCCGGCTGACGTCGGGTCAGTGGTGTGCCAGCAAGTCTCGGCTATGGCTCCGTTGGTGTAGTTCCACATATAAAGGAAGGCTGCCCAGCTGAAGAACTGCACCAGTCCCACGGTCCAGAAAGCCTTAGGCGCGTCGCGCAGCAGTTTTATTACGTTCACCTTCTCCTCGTTGAGCGGCTTGTCCAGTCCGTGATATTCGGCATACTCCTTCGGCGGCATCTCCTTCACCTTTACCGATGTGTAGATAACGCAGAGTATAAGTATGGCGGCTCCGATGTAGAACGAATAAATCACCGAGTCGGGCACAACGCCCTTGGCGGCCACGTTGCTTATGCCCAGGAATGTGAATAGGAACGGGAACACATAGCCCACGAGCGAGCCGGCGTTGCACAGAAAGCTCTGGATAGAGTAGGCCAGCGCCTTCTGTTTCTCGTTGACCATGTCGCCCACGAGCATCTTGAACGGCTGCATTGCCATGTTGATGCTGGTGTCGAGAAACATCAGCGATATAAGTCCGAACACCATAGCCGTGCTGACAGCCATTCCGAGCGATCCGGCATTAGGCAGAAGACACATGACAAGTACGGCCACCAGCGCGCCTACAAACAGATAAGGTATGCGCCTGCCGAAGCGGCACCATGTCTTGTCGCTCAGCGTGCCCACTATCGGCTGCACGATGATGCCCATCAGCGGAGGCAGAATCCAAAAGTAGCTAAGATTGTGAGGGTCGGCCCCAAGTGTTGCGAAAATTCGGCTAATGTTGGCGCTCTGCAGTGCGTAGGCAATCTGCACGCCGAAGAAGCCGAAGCTCAGATTCCAGAGCTTGGCGAAACTCAAGTCTGGTTTTTTCTTTAAGTTAGAACTCATAGTTTAAGGCTTTTATTTTTAAATATTATTAGTTTTATCATTATTCCGGCATAGTCTTGAGAGCTTTTCCATTGGGAGTGCCGGGGCTATCTTGTGGAGCCGCGCACCACAAGCCTCGTCCTTATCACCCTTTTCTCTATTTTGTCCTGCGGTATGAGCCCTTCGGCCTTGCCAATCAGTATGGCGGCAGCCTGCCGTCCCACCTCCTTGCCGTTCTGTTCAACGGTGGTCAGCATAGGGTCGCAGGCAATGGCACGCTGTCCGTTGGTGAATCCGCACACCGAGATGTCCTCGGGTATGCGCAGTCCCATATGCTTTGCCGTGTACATGATGCCGATAGCCGTGTCGTCGTTCACGGCAAAAAATGCGTCGGGCCTGTCTTTCATGTTGAGCACCTCGGGCGTAATTCGTTCGGCGTGTTCGCGGTTGTCGCAGTATCGTTTCACGCAGCAGTCAGGGTCAATGCCGTGCTTGCGCAGCGCGTCGTGCCATCCGTTATATCTGTTCTTTGATATTTCCAGATTCATGCTCGAGCCGTAATAGGCAATGTTGCGGCATCCCGTCTTGATGAGATACTCAACGGCAGAGAATGCTCCCATATAGTCGTCAACCACCACCCGGCATGTGTTCATGCCCGTACAGATGCGGTCGAAGAACACCAGCGGCACGTTTTTGCTGATAAGATTTGTGAAGTGGTCATACTTTGCCGTGCTGATGGCCTGCGAAACCAGAATGCCGCACACTTTGTTCTCATAGAACGAGCGGCATATCTCAACCTCCCTCTCATATTGTTCAAGGCTTTGCGCCACGAGTATGCGGTAGCCATATTTGTCGGCTTCCTCCTCGATGCCGCTGAGAACGGACGAAAAGTAGAAATGAGTAAACTGCGGTACGATGACTCCAATTACTTTAATAACTCTCCTGTTGCGCAGCGACTCGGCTATTATGTTTGGGCTGAAGTTGTGTTCTTCGGCATATCGCCTTATTTCTTCGCGCCTTTTTGCGCTGATTCTCGGACTGTCTTTCAGTGCGCGTGAAACTGTTGCCACAGATACGTTAAACTCTCTGGCAATGTCTTTCATTGTTATGGGCGTGTTCTTTTCTGGCATCGGATATAAATTTACAAAAGCAAAAGTACGCAAAACGTAATTATTATTACTTACACATTATTATTATTGTCTCCTTTTATTTGTGTAAACGTTTGCGCATCTGAAAAAGTATTTTTTATACGAAAAAAAGATAAATTTATTATATCTAAACGTATTTTTGCACCTAGAACAATTGACCTTAAAGCTCTATTTTTTGAACTACTACGGATTTGAACGATAAAATTATAGATTATTTAATGTTAACTTTAAAACGCAAGAAGATGAAGCAGGTAAAAATCAAAACCTCTATTAGGATTTTGGCCATCTTGTTTGGTCTGTTCCTATCAGTGGGAGCATTTGCCCAAAGTACAATTACGGGGCATGTTACGGATGCTTCCGGAGAGCCGATCATCGGAGCTACGGTCCGCATTGCCGGACAGGGCGGCGGTGTGATTACTGACATTGACGGAAATTTCAGTATCAAGGCCGAGCCGGGCAGTATGCTGTCGGTTTCTTACATCGGATACAAGACGGTGGAGAAGGCAGCTGCACAGAACATGAAGATAACTCTTCAGGACGACGCACAGTTGCTTGAAGACGTTGTCGTTATCGGTTACGGAACTGTAAAGAAGGGCGACCTCACCGGTTCTGTATCAGCAATGAAGCCTGATGAGATGAGTAAGGGTATCACCAACAACGCAGCCGACATGCTCGTCGGTAAGGTTGCCGGTGTCGACGTTATCACCAGCGGCGGTGCTCCGGGTTCAGGATCACAGATACGTATCCGCGGAGGTTCGTCTCTTAACGCAAGCAACGACCCGCTGATCGTTATCGATGGTCTTACAATCGACAACAACACGGCTACCGGTATGAGTAACGTGCTGGCTATGATCAACCCTAACGATATTGAGACTTTCAATATCCTTAAGGATGCTTCTGCAACAGCCATCTATGGTTCGCGTGCGTCTAACGGTGTCATCATCATCACGACAAAGAAAGGTAAGAAGGGCTCTGGTCCTAAATTCTCTTACAACGGCGATGTAACTGTTTCTACAACACAGAAACGTTATGAAGTGCTCAGCGGCGACGAGTATCGTGCGCTCGTAGGCAAGGTTATCGGCGAGAACGGCGTTTCTATGCTCGGCAATGCCAACACCGACTGGCAGGACGAGATATTCCGCACGGCAGTGAGCACATCTCACAACCTCTCAATGACAGGCGGACTCAAGAACATGCCTTACCGCGTGTCTATTGGTTATCAGAGCGACCAGGGTATCATCAAGAACTCTTTCATGAACCGTTTCAACGCTTCTGTTAATCTTGCTCCGTCATTCTTTGACGATCACCTCAACTTTAACATCACTGCCAAGTATATGGCCGAGAAAGACCGCTATGTAGACAGCGGCGCAGCCATCGGCGGTGCTCTCTCTATGGACCCGACACGTCCCGTAATGGACGACAGCGAGCCTTATAAGTTCCTGGGCGGATATTGGCAGAACATTGTTTCAGCCAACTTCAGCGATCCTTCTTGGACTTACACCAAGAACCCTAACGCTCCTCAGAACCCGGTTGCATATCTTAATCAGAACGAGTGCTATGCTCATTCAGACGACTTTACAGCCAATTTTGAGGTTGACTATAAAATTCACGGATTTGAGGATCTGCGTCTGCACGCAAGCTACGGCGGCCAGTATACTGCAAGCCGTCAGAGCGACGTGAACTCTCCTTACGGATACAGCAACAACTATTATGGATGGGACGGCCGTACATACTATTGGAAATACAGCATCACGGCCAATGCCTATGCACAGTATACACACACCTTCGGCGCTCACTACATCGACGTTATGGCCGGTGCCGAGGAATCTCACTATCATCGCAGCGGATATAACATCGGACAGGGTACTGACCCGTATACAGGCGAAGCCAACAACCCGGCTCTGAGAGACGAGACCGAATGGGCTACACACAACTCGCTGGTGTCTTACTTCGGCCGTATTAACTATACATTGCTCGACCGCTACATGCTTACAGCCACAATACGTGCCGACGGTTCTTCACGCTTTGCCGACGGACACAAGTGGGGCTACTTCCCTTCTGTAGCACTTGCATGGAAAATCAACGATGAGAAATTCATGAAGAACATCAAGTGGTGGAACGAGTTCAAGCTCCGTCTCGGATGGGGACAGACAGGTCAGCAGGACATCGGTTACGACTTCCTCTACACTCCGCTTTACGTTACAAGCAACTCTTATGCTCAGTATCCTTTCGGCGACACATATTATTACACAATGCGTCCTGACAAATACAACCCCGACCTGACATGGGAGACAACAACAACATGGAACGCCGGTCTTGACTTCGCATTCCTGAACAACCGCATCACTGCAAACGTCGATGCTTACTACCGTAAGACAACAGACCTTATCCAGGAGGTTACTCTGCCTACGCTTATGAACTTCGGTCAGCGCATGCCTCAGAACATCGGTTCGCTCGAGAACTATGGTGTTGAGTTCACCATTGGAGCAAAACCAATCGTTACAAAGGACTTTGTTTGGGACGTTCAGTATAACGTGGCATGGAACCACAATGAGATTACAGAGCTTATCGGCGGTGATGAAGACTATTATGTAGAGTCTGGTTCAACAATATCACGCGGTAACAGCACTCACGTTCAGGCACACACAGTAGGCCAGCCTGCCAACTCATTCTGGGTTTATCAGCAGGTTTACGACGAGAACGGCAAACCGCTCGAGGGCGTATACGTTGACCGCGACGGCAACGGCATCATCAACAACGACGACCGTTACTTCTACAAGAGCCCGGCAGCCGACGTGTTCATGGGTCTTACAATGAAGTTCACATACAAGAACTGGGACCTGAGCACAGCATTCCGCGCTTCGCTCGGCAACTATGTTTACTATGACTTCCTGTCTAATAAGGCAGCCGTGAGCGCATCAGGACTCTATTCTAACAGTGCGTTCACCAACACCACACAGGCAGCCGTAGACCTCGGCTTCAGCGGAACAAACGGCACGGAGTATTATCTCAGCGACTATTTCGTTCGTAACGCGTCGTTCCTGAAGTGTACCAACATCACTCTCGGCTATTCGTTCCCGGCTCTGCTCAAGTATGCAGGACAGGACTACTTCTCAGGACGTATCTTCGCTACAGTGCAGAACCCGTTCATCATTACAAAGTATAAAGGACTCGATCCTGAAGTTGCAGGCGGTATCGACAGAAATCCTTATCCGCGTCCATTCAGCGTTCAGATTGGTCTTAACCTTAATTTCTAATGGTTGTGCATTTATATAAAAGTAATAAATAAAGGACATAACAATGAAAAAGATATTTTTAAAGACTATAGCAGTCGCTGTGCTTGCAGCCGGATTGACAGGCTGTGCCAACGACCTTAACATAAGCTCAATCGACCCGCAGTCTTCACCATCGGCCGATCCTACGGGCTTGTTGGCTAAATGCTACGCCACTCTCGGACTTACCGGTCAGAAAGGCGTTGCCGGAAATGGCGACCTCAGCGACGACGAGGGTGAGTCGGGCTTCTACCGTACAACATTCAACTGCATGGAGCTTCCTTCTGACGAGTGTGTATGGGCATGGCAGACCGATACTGACATTCCGCAGCTTACCAACATCGCGTGGAACTCAAGCAGTATACGTACTCAGTGGGTTTACACACGCCTTACTTACGACATAACATTGTTCAACAGCTATCTGAGCCAGGTGCCCGACGACGAGGCCAACAAGCTCAACCGTGCCGAGGTGCGCTTCCTGCGTGCTCTTCATTACTGGTACATGCTCGACCTGTTCGGCAAGTCGCCATTCAAGCTCGACTTCAGCATCAGCGAACTTCCTGTTGAGAAGAGCGGCAAGGACCTTTACACATGGATTGACCAGGAGCTGACAGAGATAGAGCCGCAGATGGCTGAGATAGGAGCTTACTGCAACTCGCAGAACTTTGGTCGTGCCGACCGCGGTGCTGCATATATGCTTCATGCACGCCTTGCCCTCAACTCTGAGATCTACACCAAGGGCGAGATTAAGGATTATGAGAAGGCTATCAGCTATTGCGACAAGCTTATCGGCAGCGGGGCTTACGACCTTTCAAAGACAGCTAAGAACGGCTATTCAGGTTATGCACAGCTGTTCATGGCCGACAACGACGAGAACCCCGAGGCTATGAAGGAGATTATCCTGCCTATACGTCAGGACGGACAGAAAACCCGCAGCTACAGCGGTTCGTTCATGCTCGTAAGTGCTACACGTATTGCCGGAATGCCCGACATGGGAACAACCAACGGATGGAGCTGTATCTTCGCCCGTGCCGCAATGGTTAAGAAGTTCTTCCCCACACTGTCTGACTGTCCGGTTTCTACAGAGCCTGCACCGGCAGGAGCTACCGAAGCTGAGATAAAGGCTCTCGACCAGCAGGACGGCTCATCTACAGCTCAGATTGTTGCCAAGGCCGGCGACGACCGTGCCCTGTTCTACGGTGGCCGCGGAGGTGGCGTGCGCAAGCTTCAGACCGATGTCATCTCAAGTTTCAACGACGGACTTTCTATCGTTAAGTGGAACAACTTCCGCACAGACGGACAGCCCACACACGACACTGAGTATCCTGACATAGACATTCCGCTGTTCCGTTTTGCAGAGGCTTATCTTACACGTGCCGAGGCATATTACCGTCTGAATCAGCCCGGCAAGGCTGTTGAGGACATCAACGTGCTGCGCAAGCGTGCCAACACCAAGCTGATAAGCTCTATCACATCAGACATGGACATCCTCGACGAGTGGTGCCGCGAGTTCTATCTCGAAGGCCGTCGCCGCAGCGACCTCGTGCGCTTTGGCTGCTTCACCACAGGCAAATATCTGTGGGACTGGAAGGGCGGAGCCGCCAACGGAACAACCGTAGACTCTCACTATAATGTTTATCCTATACCGGCAACAGACGTGCTCAACAACAGCAACCTTACACAGAACCCCGGTTATTGATGACATGGCAATCAGTTTGCAATAAAGTTTTAAAATGAAAATGATTATGAAAAATATAATAAAGAAACTGTTCGTTCCGGCACTGGTGTTGGGCGTGCTGCCTTTCATGGCTTCGTGCGAGACCGACGACGAGAGCAATCCAACTGTCAAGCAGCCCGAATCGTTTGTGCTTAACGTGCCGGCTTACGCCAACGACAATATATACGACTTGGCTAAATCTACATCTGTCAACCTTACTACGTCGCAGCCCGACTATGGCTTCCCTGTCGTAACAACATATCAGGTGCAGGTGTCTATCGATCCTGACTTTGCTTCAGGCGATGCTGCCAAGGTTGAGGCAGCCAGTTACACAACTCTTGAGACTACCTACAATCAGGCTAACATGGACGTAAACGCTACCGAAATGAACAACGCCATTGTAAAAATGTATCAGGAGAAGAACGACGGTGCCGACCCGTCGGGCATAGTTATGCCTGTTTACGTGCGTCTGCGTGCCCACATCGCCAACAGCGACAAGGGCTGGTGCAACTCTAACGTGATAACTCTGCCAAAGGTTGTTGTATCTTATGTTGCAACAATGCCTAAGACCGTCTACATTGCAGGTTCGTCTATCCGCAAGGGTACCGAGGCCAAGCCTCTTGCTGCTGTCTACGGATTTGAGGGACAGTTCTACGGTATGGCTTATCTCGCTGCCGGCTCAACATTCATGTGGGGCGACACTGACACTCCGGATAAGGGCTACGCTCTGACCAACTCGTTTGACGACCAGGCCGGCGCAGGCTTGTCTCAGGGTGCCGACGGCGGCATACAGGTGGCTAACGGCGGATGGTATGTGCTTCACATGACCGTTTCGGTTGAGAACAACCAGATTAAGTCTGCTATTGCTGTTTATCCCGGCGAGGCTTACGTTTTAGGTACAGTCATGGCAGGCAGCTGGGATCAGAGTGCTGCAAATCAGATGACAGCTCCTGCCGACGCTTCATCTCAGTGGGTATCTCCTGCCTTCCTTGCAGGCGGCGAGCTCCGCGCAAGCATCAAGGTGCCGGGTCTCGACTGGTGGCGCACAGAGTTCACTCTCTATAAGGGCAGTCTCTACTGGCGCGATTGCGACATTCCAGGCAACTGGGCCGAGAACGTGGGCAGCGACTATTCTGTTACCTGCGAGAAGGGCCAGAAACTCTATGTAGACTTCGACTACGACAAGGGAGAAGTGAAATAACCTATAATCTAAACCATTTAACAGAAATATCATTATGAAAAAGATATTATTTTTTGGCGGTCTGTTGCTTTCAGCCATGACGTTCGTTTCATGTAACGGCGATTATGACGACTGGGCCGACCCGCAGAGCAATCCGCAGGAAGAAGCAGTTACGTTGCCGGGCTATACGGCAACGGCTGCCGACCCTATTAACCTGGCCAACCCGGGCACAAGCGTCAAGGCATTCACGCTTTCAGCAGCCACGCTGCCCGAGGGCGCCACTGTTGAGCATACACGTGTTGAGATGCTGCCTGCCGACGGCTCTTCAGCAACAAAGGCAACGCTCGAGGCAACAGCCGACGGCATGATGGACAGCACCGCACTTCAGGATGCCGTGGTTAACTTCTACGGACGCCGTCCGTCAGCCCGTGTGTTCGACGCTCAGGTTTATTCTGATATCGTTATCAACGGCCAGTCGTTCCTTGTAGACGCCGGCAAGATACAACTCACCGTAACTCCGAAGGCTCCTTACATTGCCGACGCTTATTATCTTGTTGGCGATATGTGCGCCTGGACAGCCGATGCTGCCATCAAGTTCTCACATTCAGGTGACGATGTATATGACGACCCCGTGTTCTCTGTAGTGTTCACCACTCCTAAGGCCGACTGCTACTGGAAGATTGTTCCGCAGGGCAACATCGACTCCGGCGACTTGTGGCATGAGGGCACCGACGGCGCTTTGGGTGTTGCCGTAGATGGTGACCCAAGTCTCACAGGCTCACTCGTCACCACATCTCCAAAGGCCGGCAAGATTGAGAAGCAGGGCTTCTATAAGCTCACCGTCAACATGATGGACTATACTTACACCATCGAGGAGATGGCAGGCGAGTATTATATGGTTGGCGACCTGCAGGGCTGGAACAACAACCCGGCTTCGGGCATGACATGTCTGTTCTATCCGCAGACAAGCACCGTTTTGAGCTACACAACAAAATGGAAGGGTGCTTGGGACCTGAAGTTCTGGGCAGGTGCCGACTTCGGCAACTGGGACAAGGCTTACGGATGTGCCGTTGACGGCGACAACTCTCCGTCGGGCGACATCGTAAACTCCGGCGCACAGTCTATCTCTGCTCCTTCAGCCGAGTATTACACTTTCACCATCGACATGACTACCATGAAGTATACATGGACCAAGCTCAGCGACCAGGCTCCGAAAGAGTACACCACAATCTCGCTCATCGGCGACTTCAACAGTTGGAGCGGCGATGTAGACCTCACTCAGGTTACTCCTCACAACTGGTATGCCAAGGTGAGCATCCCGTCTGACGGCGGACTTAAGTTCCGTGCCGGACACGCCTGGGCTGACAGCTGGGGCAACGGTGCCAACATTGCCGACAACTATTATGGCAAAGCCGACTATAACGGCGACAACATGACTGTTCCTGCCGGTAATTACAGCGTCTACTTCAACGACATTACCACTGAATTTGTATTCTTAGCAGAATAAAATAAGGTCTTGTATATGCGCCATGCACTCTTGTTTAAAAAACAAAGTGCGTGGTGCATTTTGATTTTATGCGGCATCGTTATCATTAAGTAAAGTCCTGACAAGAGTTATTTTTTTGAAATTGCCGCATTATTCTCTCGCCGGCGGCAGCATCTATAAAAACTGCATATTGCACCGGGGTATTTCGCCTCAAGTCAGCCCGCCTTGCGGTGTATTGAGGTTATGTCAACAAGAGTTTTCTCAACTAAAAAGCCTTAATCTATGAAGCTAAATCTGATTTATTCATGTTTTGCCGCTATGTGTGCGGCGTTCATGCTTTCGTCATGCAGCAGCGACGACGAAGGAACTGCAACGTTAAACGTCCGTAATGTCTACACTACGGGATGTAAGACCGAAGGACAGCCTGTCCGGGCCGGCTCCGCAACAACACTCAGTCCGTTTGGCGCAGAGTATGTCGAGTATAAGAGCAAGAGCGACGGCTATGTCTACATCAACCACGCCAACGTGTCTTACAACTGCTGTTCGGAAAAAATAGACGTTACGATGACCGTTACAGGCAACCGCATAAGCGTTGTTGAAAAGGAGACTGACACAAGCTGCAACTGCCTCTGTCCATTCGACGTTTCTTATGAGGTTGGGCCGTTGAAGGCCGGCAAGTATATTCTTGTGATAAACAGCCACAACACGCTCCACGAAATCAACTTCACGTATCCGTCAGACGGCAAGGTTGAGCTTTAGGATATTCTTATTATAAGTATTAAGTGAAAAACGAAAAGTGAAGAGTGAAAAATCCAAATACCTTGTTGCTATAAAACAATTTTACATTTGGATTTTTCACTTTTCTCTTTTCTTTGTTCACTTTCGTCAGACGGGAGTTAAAGTAGTTATCGCCAACAAGTTGGCTAGGAGTTAAAGCCAAATGCCTTGTTGCTATAAAACAATTTTACATTTGGATTTTTCACTTTTCTCTTTTCTTT
>ENA-UONW01002274-UONW01002274.1-human-gut-metagenome-genome-assembly--contig:-CS52-NODE-2274-length-19381-cov-8.068147_pt1 | contig 19381 bp, 12 predicted proteins | sample MGYA00242463_ERZ724010 | MGnify/ENA metagenome assembly ERZ724010 | reverse complement strand
TAACTCGACGGCATCGCTAGAAAAATAATGAGACAAAGCAAGGGACCCGCAACTAGGGACCCGTAGCGCATAAGCGCCTGCTTGCCTGAAATGGAACCAGACACATTCCCCTCCTAAGACATGAGACTATTAGTGCGTTGTAATTTTTATTATGGTTTCCGTAAGAAACACGGGCGCCTCATTTTAGGCGTTCGGCAAAGCCGCCCCTCTCGGAAAGAAACAAAGACCTGCGTGAAATACTTAGCGTATTCCTACAGATCTGAGCGGATAGAAATGTGCTAGGCGATGCGATTACGGGTGTCTGTCCGTTCGGCCCATGTAGCGGCCGAAGTTATCGTACCGGCGGCCGGTGGCATCTTCCCGTCCGAGACAATGCCCCGAGGCGCCATACCGGCGTCCCGAAGAATCCACTCGCCCCGAGTAGCGGCCCGAGGCATCGAACTGCCGTCCGTCAGGCGCTTTTCGACCCACATAGCGTCCGGAAGCATCGTAACAATGCCCCTTTGAATCAATTCTGCCTGTGTAGTGCCCGGCGGCATCGTAGTGATGCCCACTTGCGTCCGTCCTCCCGATATAGCGTCCTGAGGCGTCATAATGACGCCCGGGGTGGTCAAAAGTAGCGGCAAGCGTTGCCGAACACAAAAGCGCCGAAAGAATCAGGATGAGTCCGCCGCGTACCGTCTGCTCTTGCCAATTAATACGTTTCGGACTGAAACGCATCTTTAGCGTCTTTTACAGCCTTGCCGGCCGCTTTCCCGGCCTTCTTAGCGCCGGCCTTTGTGGCATCCCACGCTTCCTCGGCCTTGTCTTTGGCACCGTCCCAGACGTCCTCAGCCGAGTCCGAAACTTTGTTTTTCGCATCGCGTGTGGCGCGCTTGGTGGACTTCCAAGCCTTACCGGCCGTCCCCTTGGCTGAATCCCACAGGTCGGCACTGTCTTTTTTGATGGCCGAACCGAGTTCGGAAAGTGCACCTGCCGTTTCCGATTTCGCGAAAACAGGACTCGAAACGAGTACAGAAAACGCGCCGAGAATCACGGTTCCGAGTAAAACGTTTTTCGTTATCTTTTTCATGAAATCTCCCTTTTTTGCATATCCTACCACCAGCTCACGCGTCCCCAATAAAGCGTTACGGCCATGGAGTCTTCCGTTGTCCGCCCGAGTCCTAAAAAGACCGGGCCTAACCACGTATCGGCTCCGAGGAAAAGGCTTGCGGCCCCGATCCAACGACCGGACTGATGGGTCCATGTTTGCCGATCGCTATTAGAAAGCCGTGCGCCTTCGATTGTAATTCCCGCATAAAGCGGCATCGGAGAGGAGACCGGACCGTCGATGCGACGCGAAAGGCGCGCGGCTCCGAAAATGAGTTTTTCTCCGGCATAACGATCCTCCGGAGCTCCCGAAAGCGAGAAAAGACCTCCCATCGTGTAGTACCCGCTTTGCGAAGACTTTCCGAGGCGCGTTGCGAGAACGGCCGTCCAATTTTGACTCAGGGCCACGGGAAGAACGCCCTGAAAGTCGTAGGCATACCCGTTTTTCCCTGCAAGTGCGTGACTAAATCGAAATTCCGCTTTGGCGCCCGTTCTCGGGAAGTTCACATCATCGAGCGTGTCATAGGCCAAATCCACGGCCCCCGTCCAACGGCGTTCGGTATCGGGCGCCTGTAAGGTCCCGCGTAGCGTGCTATACGAGGTTCTTTCCCAACCAAGCGATGCCACAATGCGCGCCCGCCTAGCCAGTTCCACTCCCAAGTCCAAACCCGATTCAAAGTGCATAGATTTCATTTGGGAGACAACGTGGTTGCCCGTTTCCTTAAAGTACACATCGTAGTTTTGTTGGTCCAGACCGACAAAGGGACGTACGAACCACGGGCTTCCGGCCCCGAGCGGCTGGAAAAATTCCGTATATAGGTACCGTTTGTCACCAAACTGAACATGCGTGCGCCATTCGGCATCCCAAGCGTTTACGGCCCCTAAGGTATAAGCCCCGACGACCGAATAACGCGAAATATCCATAAAGTCGGTTTGGAACATACCGCCGAATTTAATGCTCGACTGTCCCCAGGCCCATTCTTGGGGTTCGTAAATGAGCGTATCGCCGTACTCGCCGGCGCGGAACCGATACGAAACCTTTTCAAAGCGTTCGGTCCCCCAAAGACGTCGTACGCTTTTTTCCACATCTTCAACGCTCACGGGTTTACTTGTATCTAGATCCGCCTCCTTAATGATGCTTTCTCGGCTGACGGTGCGATTGCCTCGCACTTCGATGCGATTGATGCGTCGCTCGCTTGCCTGACCTGTCAGAATCTTTTTCTCGGCACGCCAACGCGCATAGGAATCGGGCGAAACCCGAAACGACGTCAGGCGCTCTTTTTCGTCCATGACGGCCTTGTAGCCGATAGCAATGAGTTCGCGGGTTTTCGAAAAGTCTGCTGCCGTGTAGTCCTCCAAGTCCGGAACGATGAGCACATCGGCCGGTCCGATTTCCGACAAGGATTTTTTAACATTTTGTTCCGTGAGAATATTGACGACCTGCGCCATGATTTGAGGAATATTCTCAAGAGGCACCGCGTCCGAAAGAGGTGTCCCGACATTCACGGCAATCAGACGCTTGGCTCCCATATCGCGAGCTACGTCCACCGGAAGGTTATCCACGAGACATCCGTCGCAAAGAAGCATTCCGCGGTATTTGACGGGCGTAAAGGCCCCGGGAATGGACATGGAAGCGAGCATGGCCTTCGAAAGCGCAATGTTACGATTTAGGACGACGCGTTTTCCGGTTAGTAAGTCGGTTGAAAGCGCACTAAACGGGATTGGAAGATCGCTTAGGTCTCGCACCGAATCGGCAAACTGCACGGAGCGATTTAAAAAGAGCGTGAATTCCTGACCCGAAATAAGGCCGCCGGGGGTACGCAAGCCTTCCCTCGTGACGCCGATCTCAAAGCTCCTTCCGAGCGAGGCATCGTCGTCTTCCTTAGCTCGCCACTTCATCTCGCGACGGTCGGGTCGGGAAGCAAACATCGTCTTCCAGTCAATTCCGAGCGTTAAGTGCTCGATTTCGCTAGCGGTGTAGCCTGCGGCATAGCCGCCCCCCACAAGAGCCCCCATGCTCGTTGCCGTAATGCAATCGACGGGAATGCAAAGCTCTTCTAGGGCTTTTAAAACGCCGATATGCGCCAGGCCCCGAGCACCGCCTCCGGATAACACAAGACCGATTCTGGATTCGGTATCCGTAAGTGACGGCATTTGTGCACCGGCCGTCAATGCCGCACAACACCCGAGCAGTACCGAAAAAACGATTCCGACGATTTTCTGGTGCACGTGGGCCCTCCGGATTGGCTATTGGTTTCTTGCGTATTGTGCAGAAAGTTCGGCCAGTTTTCGAGTGGCCTCCTCGGTCAGCATCCCGCCTTTAAGGCGCCAACTCCAAGAGCCCGTTGCATCTCCCGGTCGATTCATGCGCGCTGACGCGTCAAGTCCCAGGACATCTTGCACCAAGGCCACGGCATAACGCGCCCGCGAGGCATAAACGGCGCGAAGAGCCTTGACGTGAATCGGTTCATCTCCGACAAGCACCGAATCGACCGACAGCCGGGCTCTCTCGTCAAGCGCCTCGTACCAGCCGAGGGTTGTGTTGTTGTCGTGGGTGCCCGGGAAGTACGCAGCGTTTTCCGGGACATTCCCCGGCAGGTGCGGATTATCCATCTGTCCGCTAAAGGCAAACTGCAAAACCCGCATCCCGGGGAATCCCAAAGTGCGGCGTAGCGCGCGCACCGAAGGCGTGATAATCCCTAAGTCTTCGGCAATAAAGCGTAACGAGGGACGCGCCTTCATGACACGTTCGAAGGGTTTCCTTCCCGGTCCTTTCTCCCAGTGCCCGTGAAGCGCGGTCCGAGCGCGCGCCGGAACCGACCAATAGGCATCAAAGCCTCGGAAGTGGTCGATGCGAACGATGTCATACAAATCGGCGGCACGCGAAAGGCGCGCCGTCCACCACGCATAGTCCTCTTTTTCATGCGCAGGCCAGTTGTAAAGGGGATTGCCCCAAAGCTGCCCCGTGGGACTGAAGTAATCGGGCGGAACACCGGAAACGGCCTTGGGATTACCGAATTCATCCAAAAGGAAAAGTTCGGGATGCGACCACACATCGGCACTTTGCGGAGAAACGAAAATCGGTAGGTCCCCGATGATTTCGATTCCTGATGCGTGTGCGGTTTGACGTAGCGCTTCGTACTGTCGCGCAAAGCACCACTGTGCAAATTGCCAGAAGCGAACGGACGGCATCAAGCGCATTGAAGCCTTTTTCAAGGCCTCCGGATTGCGACGCCGTAACGCCTCGGGCCAATCTTGCCACTTGCGACGTCCGAAAGCCGCTTGTTCGGTTTTAATTGCTTTAAAAAGCGCATAGTCCTCAAGCCAATAGCGCTCCTGCCAAACGAATTTTCCGAACCCTTCCGGGAGCGTCTTTTGCGAGAAGAACCGAAAGGCTGCCCGCTTGAGACGGTCGATTCGAAATGCCGTAACCCGGGCAAAATCGACCTTCTCTTCATCAAAGGGCTCTTTTACCGCAAGTTCCGAAGGAAGAAGTAACCGTTCGCGCACAAGTGTCGCAAGGTCGATGAGTAACTCATTGCCTGCAAAAACCGATTCCCCCATGTACGGGGAATTGCCTTCACCCGTGACGGTAAGCGGCAATACTTGCCAAAGCTTTTGGTTCCCGCGCTTCATCCAGTCGATAAAGTCGCGCGCTCCTTTGCCGAAATCGCCCGACCCGAAGGGACCGGCAAGAGATGTCACATGCATGATAAGGCCGCTTCGGCGCGGTAAATGCTCGGTTTTCTCACACAAAACGGTAACACACGGGCCCGTTACCGTAAGACTCTCGCTGCACTCGAAGAGACAATCAGGCTTGGGGTCTTCCGTTTTCAGAATGCATGTCCAATCACCGAGAGGAAGCTTAACGGTGCGCTCCCCTTCTTGGCGATACAAATACACAAGAACGCGACCCGTCAGTCCCTTTCGTGCCAACAAAAATCCGAGTGTATCGGCCCTATCGCTCCAATCGGCCGTCTTCATCGGCCGAGCATCGGGAGTAAGCCACGTGATATCCCGCTCACCTTCTTTCACCAAACCTGTGAGCCAAGACGTGTTTTCAAACTGTCCGAATGCACGGCGAATACGGCAAAGCATTCCGATAAATGTCGTATCGTCATCGGCCTCTTTTTCGTGCCAGCTGAGCCACGTCGTCGGGTTATCCTGACAGTACGCGTTGTTGTTACCGCCCTGAGAGTGCGCAAATTCATCCCCGGCAAGAAGCATCGGGACGCCCTGCGACAAAAGAAGTGTGGCTAAAAGCGCGCGCCTTAAAAGGCGACGACGCTCAAGTACCGCTTCATCGCGCGTCGCGCCCTCAACGCCGCAATTAAAACTTAAGTTGTGGTCGGTCCCGTCGCGGTTTTCCTCCCCGTTGGCCTCATTATGTTTGCCGTTATAGGACACAAGGTCCGATAGCGTAAACCCATCGTGCGCCGTAATGAAATTGACGCTTGCCTGCGGAGCTCGTCCGTCGCGCCGGAACACTTCGCTTGAGGCACAAAGGCGCTGCGCCAGGGCACCGATCGGAGCGCTTTTGGTGACCCAAAACGCACGCACGTCGTCCCTAAAGCGGTCATTCCATTCGCTCCAGGGAGCGCCGAAGCGCCCGAGCCTGTAGCCGTCGGGTCCTATGTCCCACGGCTCGGCAATGAGTTTCACGTTCCGTAAAACCGGGTCGCTTCGAACCGCGTCAAGAAAACGGCTTTCGCGTGTTAACGTGGCTGCCAAGTCAAAGCGAAACCCATCGACGTGCATTATTCGCACCCAGGTGCGAAGCGACTCTAAGATAAGCTCCAAGACGACCGGATGCGCCGCGTTGACGGTGTTGCCGCACCCGGTATCGTTGACATAAAGATCGGGATTGTCTCCTCGTACTTTGTAATAGGTTTTGTTATCGATTCCGCGAAATCCGAGCGTCGGTCCCGTCTCATCGGTTTCTGCCGTGTGGTTGTAGACCACATCGAGAATCACTTCCAGACCTTCCTTATGTAAGGTCTTGACCATGCGCCGAAATTCATCGCGCACGTGTGCGGGATCGGCTGCATACCGGTGCTGCAAAGCAAAAAACGAGACCGGGTTGTAACCCCAATAATTGCGTAACCCCCGAGCCTTCAGGCGATCTTCATCGATTGCCTGGGTCACAGGGAGTAAATCCACGGCCGTCACGCCGAGCGCTTTGAGGTGCTTTACGAAGGGAACACTTGCGAGAGCCTCGTACGTCCCCCGAATCTTTTCGGGAATATCAAACAAGAGCTTGGTGGCTCCTTTGACGTGGACCTCATAGAAAACGGATTCGGAAATCGGCGTTGCCGGCGGCCTGTCGTCTTCCCAGTCGAACGTATCGGGCACAGGCAAAACACCGTAGAGCCCGCATGCGCCGTCTGCGGCATCTCGCGCATAGCACCCAGTGATATCCGGTGCATACGGATCAAGAAGAAGACTGTCGGTCGGTTTATTTCCCGGCCCCTGCGCTGTTTGCACGCGATACCCGTAACGGATACCGGCAAGAGCCCCGCGCACACGACCGACCCAAAGATTGTCTTTCCGGACGAGCGCAAAAGCGCGCGAAGCGCCGTCCGCATCGAACAAAACCACGCTCACGGCACGCGCACTTTCCGAATAAAGCGCAAAGTCTGCGCCGTCGCTATTGAGCGAAACGCCCGGACAAATCCGGGCGCCGGCACAAAACGTCAAAGTATCTAAGAATGCCATTTAAGATAAATCGTCGCCAGCGGCGGCAACGTCACGTTAACGGACTGATCCTTGCCGTGAAAAGGAATTGCCTCGGAATCGACGGCGGCAACGTCGGACGTTCCGACGTTACTGCCCCAGTAGTAGGCACTGTCGGTATTGAGAATTTCCCGATACGTTCCGGCCTTAGGTACACCGATTCGATAGTTATGCCGCACCACGGGCGTAAAGTTCGAAATACAGACGACACACTCATCGCCCGATTGCCCCCAACGTGCGAAGGCCACAACCGAGTTATCCTTATCGTCGACATCAAGCCACTCGAAGCCGCCGAATTCGCAATCTTTTTCATAAAGAGCGGGAGTCTCTTTCAGAACCTTATTTAAATCCGTCACTAAGTGCTGAACACCCTTGTGCGAGTCATACTGCAGTAGGCCCCAATCGAGCTCGGCGTTGTCGTTCCACTCACGGCGCTGCGCAAATTCGCCACCCATAAAGAGAAGCTTTTTGCCCGGGTATGCCCACATAAAGCCGTAAAAGGCGCGCAAGTTAGCAAATTTTTGCCAATCGTCGCCCGACATCTTCTCTAAAAGCGACCCTTTACCGTGCACCACTTCGTCGTGCGAAAGCGGCAAGACGAAGTTTTCCGAGTACGCATAAAGGAGTCCGAATGTGAGCTCATTGTGATGCCAACGGCGATATACCGGATCTTCGTGCATGTAATTTAAGACGTCGTGCATCCAGCCCATGTTCCACTTGTAGTGGAAACCGAGGCCGCCCATCGAAGGCGGACGAGAGACCATAGGCCAGGCCGTCGATTCTTCGGCGAACGTGGCCACGTTCGGTTCTTCCTGTCCGAGTGTCTCGTTAACACGCCTCAGGAACGCAATCGATTCGAGGTTTTCCCGACCGCCGTACACGTTCGGAATCCACTCACCGTCTTTGCGACTGTAGTCGCGATAGAGCATCGAGGCGACCGCGTCGACCCTTAGTCCGTCCACCCCGTAGACTTCCGCCCAGAAAAGTGCATTGCCGACAAGGTATTCGAGCACTTCCCGACGTCCGAGGTTATAGATATAGGTACCCCAATCTTTGTGTTCGCCCTCGCGCGGATCGGCATATTCGTAAAGCGGAACACCGGTAAAGCGCGCCAGGCCCGACTCATCCTTCGGAAAGTGTGCCGGAACCCAATCGACAATCACGCCGATTCCCGCTTCGTGGCATGTACTGACAAAGTGCACGAACCCTTCGGGGGCCCCGAAGCGCGCCGTCGGAGCATACAGACCCAGTGCCTGATAGCCCCACGATCCGTCAAAGGGATGTTCGCTCACCGGCAAAAGCTCGATGTGCGTAAAACCCATCTTTTTGACGTACGCGACAAGACGCTCGGAAAGCTCCTCCCAGTTGTAGTAAAAGCGCTCGTTCGGGTGACGCATCCAACTGCCTAAATGCACTTCGTAGATACTCATGGGCCGATTAAAGCCGTTAAGGTTTTTCACCGCAATCGGTTTGGGGCGCTCGGGTAACGCGCAGACAATCGAAGCCGTGCCCGGGCGCATTTCCATACGGAACGCATACGGGTCTGCCTTGAGCGGCAACTTCTGACCGTCAGCCGCAATAATTTCGTACTTGTAACACTGTCCTTCCCGGACCCCGGGCAGAAAGATTTCCCAAACCCCGGCATCCCGTCTTAAGCGCATCGGAGCACGGCGTCCGTCCCAGGAGTTAAAGTCCCCGACCACGCTCACACGGCGCACTCCCGGCGCCCAAACAGCAAAAGCTACACCGGCAACGCCGTCCATCACACAAGGCCGCGCCCCGAAACAAGTCCACGGACGCTTGTGCGTGCCTTCGGACAAAAGCCACATATCCGAGTCGGAAATCACGGGACCGAACCGGTACGGGTCATCGGTAACCTGCACGGCCGCGCCCCAGTCAATCCTCAGTTTGTATCGAATGACCTTTTTGGCTCCTAAGCGGGCCTCGAAGTACCCTTTAACGGGTTCCTTAAAGACGGCAATCGGCTTCTCGGTTTTCGGATCGACGGCCGTCACGGAAGCGGCATTGGGAAGCACGGCGCGAACGACGAGCGTGCGCTTGACGCGATGCGGGCCGAGCACGGAAAACGGATCGCTGTGATCGCCGCGAAGAAGTGAATCAATTTGAGCGCGATCGAGCGTAATAACATGTTTCATAAGCTGAGAAACTCCCGATAAGCGTTATTTTCTAAGATATTTTTCCAGATTCCAGGTATCGCGCGCGTAGTCGCGAATCGTACGGTCGGAACTAAACGGTCCCATGCCGGCCACATTCAAAAGTGCCTTCTTGGCCCAGGCCTTCGGATCGGCGTATAGCGCCTCGGCCCGCTCTTGAGCCGCTATGTAGCTTTCAAAGTCTGCAAGCAGCATGTAGTAGTCCCCGTAGTCCACAAGACCTGCGAAGATGTCGGCGTAGCGCTCGGGCTGCTCGGGTGAGAAATATCCCGTCCGAATCATGTCTAAAACGCGGCGAAGGCGAGCATTCCCTTGGTAAATCACGCGCGGGTTGTAGCCCCGGCGGCGGATCTCGTCGATTTGCGAGGCCGTGTTGCCGAAGATAAAGATGTTTTCCGCCCCGACGCTGTCGCGAATTTCAATCGTGGCGCCGTCTTCGGTACCCATAGTCAGGGCGCCGTTTAACGCAAGTTTCATGTTGCCCGTACCTGAGGCTTCCGTGCCCGCCGTCGAAATCTGCTCGGAAAGGTCGGCTGCCGGAATAATCACTTCGGCGGCCGAGACGCTGTAGTTGGGCACAAAGGCCACTTTCAGTTTTCCGTTCACGGCCGGGTCCGCATTGACAATGCGCGCCACATCGTTAATCAGGTGAATGATGAGCTTGGCCATGTAGTAGGAGGATGCGGCTTTGCCTGAGAAGATGACGTTACGCGCCGGGTGAGAACGACCGTCTTTAATGTCGTTATAAAGCGCAATAACGTGCAAGACGTTTAAAAGCTGCCGCTTGTATTCGTGAATGCGCTTGACCTGCACGTCCATTATGGCCGCAGGATTGATTTCCACACCGGTCGTACGACGCACGTAGGAGGCAAGGCGCTCCTTATTGGCGTGTTTGACGGCTATAAATTCATCACACAGGGTATCGGCCTTATCGGAGGCAAGAACCTTACGAAGGGCCGCCACCTCGTCTAAGTTGTAGCGCCAGTTCGTGCCGATGTACTTATCCAAAACAGCTGCAAGGCCGGGATTGGCCTCCGCAAGCCACCGACGCTGCGTAATGCCGTTCGTTTTGTTGTCAAAGCGATCGGGAAAGATTCTGGCAAATCCGGAAAAAATCGTCTTGACCATCAGGTTACTGTGAAGTTTGGAAACGCCGTTAACCTTATGGCTTGCCACAATACTCAAATGCGACATGCGCACGCGCTTACTTTCTTCGGTGTAGTTGCCGTCATCGATAAGCGAGACGCGACGCACCAAATCAATATCACTCGGGAATTTTTCCCGCACCATCGCTAAGAATTCCGCGTTGATCCGGTAGATGATTTCCATATGGCGCGGCAGCAGGCTCTTCATCAACGGAACGGCCCAGGTTTCCAATGCCTCGGGCATGAGCGTGTGGTTCGTGTACGAGAAAATCTTGGTGCACTGCGCCCAGGCGTCTTTCCAGCTCATGGAGTGCTCATCGACCAAAAGGCGCATGAGTTCGGCAACCGAAATCGCCGGGTGCGTATCGTTTAGGTGAATGGCAATCTTGTCCGAAAGATTTTCGAGCGTTCCGTACTCACCGATGTGGTGCTTGAGGATATCTTGCATGGACGCCGAGACAAAAAGGTACTCTTGCTTTAAACGCAACTCTCGTCCGCGCGGCGTACTGTCATTGGGGTACAAAACCCAAGAGATGTTCTCAAACTGGTTTTTCACACCCGACGCACGGGCATAGTCACCGGTATTAAAGGCATTCAAATCAATCTGTTCGGGAGCAAACGCCTTCCATAGACGCATGGTGCTCACGCGGTCGGTCCCGTGACCGGGAATGACAAAGTCATAGGCTCTTGCCGTCACTTCCGTTGCATTGAGCCAAGCACAGGCGTCAACGCCGCGCGCTTCGGTTTTGCCGCCGAAACGGATCGTGTAACTGGTGTTGTAACGCGGAAATTCCCAAACCGTGCCGCCGTCAACGAGCCACTGATCGGGTCGCTCGACCTGACAGCCGTTAACAATGGACTGCGCGAACATGCCGTACTCGTAGCGCATACCGTAGCCCCAGCTCGGAAGCTCAAGGGTAGCCATGGAATCCAAAAAGCACGCGGCAAGGCGTCCTAAACCGCCGTTACCGAGCGCCGCATCGTGCTCACACTCGAGGAGATCGGAAAGCTCTTCGAACCCTTCGGCTCGTACGGCTTCTTGGGCTGCCTGTTTTAAACCCGTGGCCGCCAGAGCGTTATTAAGAGACCGGCCGATCAGGTACTCCATCGACATGTAGTAGATGCGACGAGCGTGGTTAGCCTGGTCTTCAAGTTGCGTTTTAACCCACCGCTCCGATAGGCGTTTTCTCACGGCATACGAAAGCGCCACATAGCGCTCCGTCGCATTGGTCCGATTCTCCGGGCGCGACAAAACATCACGCAGGATTTCTTTGATTTCGCTTCCTAAAGCAAGAGACTTATCTGTACGTTTTTGATTTTCTGACATTTTTTAAACGAAAACTCCGAATGGGATTGAGCGACCTTACGGTCGATTAATCCGCCGGGCACAAAAAGTGCACTTTAATCTGCGAGATTTTACTCGAACGAGTCCCTTAACTCCTGTTCTTGAGCAAAAATTGCGTTCCAAGACAAAACGGTTAAGCGAACTTGATTAAAAATGTCGGCGCAAACCTGCGACTTCAGTCGCGGGTCAAGCCGATGGTTTTAAAGAGCATCAAAGTGCTCTAAAATCTAAAGAAACTTTCAGCCAATGCCATGAAGAGTGTCTCCACCTATTCAGCCAAGCTAAAGGAAATTTCCGGGGCTTTTAAGGCCACGGCGGGTCTTTATTGTCAGGCGGCGGATTACTGCATTGGCATTATGCTCGAACATTGGGATGGTTCGTTTTCGACCATCACCAATTCGACCTTCGTCGTACGTGCAACAGAGTTGCTCTGTCGGCTGACGGCCATGCGGCCTCTTACGGAGTATGACTTCGGCAAATTTTCCTACAAATTTCCGAACTATCTTCGCCGCGCTGCCGTTAACGAGGCTTACAGTCCGGTTTCCTCTTACCACACCCGTTTGAGACAGTGGAAAACCAATCCTCGAGGAAAAGAACCGGGGCTGCCGAAGGCAGGACGTACCTTCCCGGCGATGTACCGGGAAATCATGTTCAAAAATACGACGAATCGTTATACGGTACGGATTAAGATCTTCATCCGCACTACCTGGGATCGGATGGAGGTGAAGTTGCGAAATCTATCAATCAATCGTAGTCAAGCCCCGTTTTCGAGGGGCTTTCGACAGGTTTAGTACAGTCCTTAATTTTCGCCGCAAGGGGGCGCCATGAAAGTTTTGTCGGCAGATATCGGAGGAACAAACGCACGGTTTGCCATGGCAAAAATGACGCCTGACGGCATAGCGTGGCTTGACCGCCGGGTGTTCTCAAGCCAAAAAGCGTCCTTTGAAGCGGCTCTACGTGAAATTATCCGAACCTGGGACGGAATCGATGATGTCCGTGCCGTTGTCATTGCCGCCGCCGGACCCGTTGAAAACGGGCGTGTGCAAATGACGAACGCGACCTTTAGCGTTGACGCAAGAGTCGTTCAGGATCTTTTTAAAAACGCTCGCGTTCTTCTTGTCAATGACTTTCAGGCGCAGGCTTGGGGGCTTGATTTTCCCGGGATTGAAAACTCGCTTGATGTCCTTTATCAAGAAGGTCCGGTCTTTTCTTCTCCTGTTCGCACCGTCATCGGCGCCGGCACGGGATTCGGAACCGGGTGGCTCCTTACGGGGGATACGTCCACTGTGATTGCAAGCGAACTCGGCCACATCCCGATGACCTTTACCTCCGAGGAAAGGGAAATCGAGCGCTTTTACCAAAGCATTTATCCGGATACGCCGCTCACCATTGAACACGTGCTCTCGGGAAAGGGCCTCACGCTCCTACATGTCTTTTACACAGGGTGCGAATCCGAGCCGGCTCTTTTTACGCACGACGCCGGGTTTGACGACAGCGACACATGCGCGACTTTTGCGCGCTTTTACGGACGCGCGGCTCGAACAGCCGCCTTAGCCCTCCTAACGCAAAGACTTGTCATCGGCGGAGGTATTGCGCGTAAGAGCCCGTGTCTTGTCAAGCACCCGAATTTCCTCACGGAATTTTTGCATTACAAGGGGCCCCATTTAGACTACTTAAAACGCATCCGATTGTTTTTGGATACGACAGGCGATCTCGGTCTTTTCGGCACATTGGCTTTGGCCCGAAAAACCGCTTAAAACTAAAAAGGAAAAAAGACTATGCATCTGATTCAAACCGCTTCTTACCAAGCACTGGAAAAGAAAAAAGAAGCGCTCGCCGGGACACACTTACGTGAGTTTTTCGCCCGCAACGCCAATCGCGTGTCGGAGCTGACACGGGAATTTGACAATTTGCACTATGACTTTTCCAAGCAGCGGTTAGATGCCGAGACAATCGACCTATTAGTCAAACTCGCCCACGAAGCGCGCCTAAAAGAGGCCATCGAGCGCATGTTCGCAGGCGACAGAATTAACCAAAGTGAAAACCGTCGGGTGCTTCACGTGGCGCTGCGTCGTAGTACCGGGCCCTTCCCGACCACGTGCGACGTGATGCCCGAAGTGCTCGAAACGCGCCGCCGCATGGGGCAATTTGCCGAGGACGTTCGCTCCGGGACCCTGACGGGATCGACCGGCGAAAAAATCACCGATGTCATTAACGTCGGAATCGGCGGCTCGGACTTAGGGCCCAAGATGATGGCAACGGCCTTGCGTGCTGTCAGTTGCAACGGTCCGAAAGCGCACTTTGTCAGTAACCTCGATGCGGCGCAAATGGCAACGCTTCTTAAAGCCTTGCGTCCGGAAACCACCCTCGTTGTGATTGTCAGTAAGACCTTCACAACCCAAGAAACCATGCTCAATGCCCATACGGCACGCCGCTGGTTGGTGGAAAAACTCGGCGAGGGTCCGCACCTGGCGAGCCACTTGGCCGCTGTTTCGAGCAAACCGGCCTTGGCCGCCCAGTTCGGCATTCCCGCCGAGCGCGTGTTCCCGATTTGGGATTGGGTCGGAGGCCGATATTCGCTTTGGTCAGCCGTCGGGCTCTCGCTCATGCTGCAAATCGGGGAGGCTCTCTTTCTGCGCATGCTCAAGGCGGCTGAAAAAATGGATAATCACTTCCGTAAGACGCCCTTTGACGAAAACCTTCCGGTTCTGATGGCCTTAATCGGTTACTGGAACGCCAATTTACTCAAGGCTCCGACTTTGGCGATTCTTCCCTATAACGACTCCTTGAAGTTCTTCCCCTCGTTCTTGCAGCAACTCGAGATGGAAAGTAACGGCAAGTCCGTCGGAACCGACAATGAACCCCTCTCGTGGAGTACGGCTCCCGTGGTTTGGGGCGAGCTCGGCAATAACGGCCAACACGCGTTTTTCCAACTTCTCCATCAAGGCGGGCGCCTTGTTCCCTGCGACTTTATTGCCGCCGTCAAAGCCGACTACCCGATGGCAGGCCACCAGGAAGCCTTGCTTTCTAACTGCTTTGCACAGACCTCGGCCTTGGCCTTCGGTAAAACCGAAGACGAAGTCCGTGCGAGCATGAAAGAGGAAGGCCGAAGCAGCGAGGATATCGATGCCCTTGCGCGTCAAAGAAGCTTTGTCGGCAATCAGCCGACATCAACCCTGCTCCTTAAGGACCTTTCGCCCGAGTCACTTGCTGAACTTGTGGTTCTTTACGAACACAAAGCATTTGTTCAAGGAGTCCTTTGGGGTATTAACTCCTTTGATCAGTGGGGTGTGGAACTCGGGAAAGCCGTAGCCAAGAAGATTCTTCCCAAGCTTTCGGGTACCGATACGTCGATGACCTTCGATGCCTCCACCGAAGCGCTTTTAGCTTTTACGAAAAAATATATTTAGGAGCTCGAACGATGACGATTCGCGTATTTGAAACTCAGCCCTTTGACGACCAAAAACCGGGAACGTCCGGATTGCGTAAGAAGGTGGCGCGTTTTAGCCTCCCGAACTATTTGGAAAACTACGTGCAGTCGGTTTTTACCGTTGTCGGTGACTGTTGCGGCAAAGTCCTTGTTTTAGGAGGCGACGGGCGATACTACAACGACGTAGCCATACAGGTAATTCTCAAGATGGCGGCAGCGGCCGGTTTTGCCCGTGTTCTTGTCGGACAAAACGGCATCTTATCTACCCCGGCTGCAAGTGCCGTAATTCGCAAGCACAAGGCCGACGGCGGCGTTATTCTCTCGGCAAGTCACAACCCGGGCGGACCGAAGGGCGACTTCGGCATCAAGTACAACTTGGCCAACGGGGGACCGGCGAACGAAACGTTTACCGATGCCATCTTTAAGGTCAGTCAAAAGATTACGCACTACGCCATCGAAGATGTTCCGGATCTGGACATCTCGCAACTTGGCAAACAAACGCTCGGACAAACCGTCATTGAAGTCATTGATCCGGTAGCCGATTACGCTGCGCTTTTAAAGTCGCTTTTTGACTTTGAATGCATCAAAAAACTCTTTGCGCGGCCTGACTTTAAGATGCGTTACGACGCACTCAATGCCGTCACCGGGCCGTATGCCAAGCGGATTTTGGAAGGCATGCTCGGAGCCCCGGAAGGCACGGTCGTTGACGGCACTCCTCTCCCTGATTTCGGCGGACGTCACCCCGATCCCAATCCCGTGTACGCAGCCGATTTGATTCGCGCTTTATCCACACCCTCGCTCAATCTTACTTTCGGGGCGGCCTCGGACGGAGACGGAGACCGAAACATGATTGTCGGTCGCAATCTTTTCATCAGCCCGAGCGATAGCCTCGCGCTCATCGTTGCCCATGCACGCCTGATTCCCGCCTATGAAAAGGGCTTGGCCGGTGTGGCGCGCTCCATGCCGACTTCTCAAGCCGTCGATCGTGTGGCTGCCTCGCTCGGTATTTCCTGCTACGAAACACCGACGGGTTGGAAGTTCTTCGGGAACCTTTTGGATGCCGGGAAAGCGACCATTTGCGGTGAAGAAAGCTCGGGGACGGGCGGCAATCACGTCCGTGAAAAAGACGGTCTTTGGGCGGTCCTTTGCTGGCTTTCGATTTTAGCTGAGACCGGAAAACCGGCCGAAACCCTCGTGCGCGAACACTGGGCGCGGTTCGGTCGTAACGTCTACTCGCGTCACGATTACGAAGGCATTGAACTTACGGCCGGGCAAACCCTTATGGCGCGACTGCGCGACATTGCGCCGACACTTGCCGGCAAGAGCTTTACCGTGACGGGCTCGCACGAAATGGTCATCGACAAGGCCGACGACTTTACCTATCACGATCCGGTGGATGGGTCAGTGAGCGAACACCAAGGAATTCGCGTATTCTTAAAGGACGGATCACGTATCGTGTTCCGACTTTCCGGCACGGGAACGGTCGGAGCCACGCTACGGGTGTATTTGGAGCGTTACACGGACAATCCTGCGCACTACGAGCAGGACGTGCAAACGACGTTAAAGCCGCTTATCGAACTGGCAGACCAAGTGGCACACATCCGCGAAATCACCGGACGGATTGCGCCCGATGTCATCAGTTAGGAGGCAACAATGGCCAATCGAAGCACTTATGTAGCCCCGGCGCACACCATTGCGCTGATTTTGGCTGGCGGGCGCGGTTCGCGTCTTTATGAACTCACGGACCGACGCTCAAAACCGGCCGTCCATTTCGGCGGCAACTACCGACTCATTGACTTTGCACTTTCAAACTGCGTCAATTCGGGCATTCGTCGTATTGCCGTTGCCACGCAGTACAAGTCCCATAGCCTTTTAAGACACATCAATCAGGCATGGAGCTTCCTGCAACCGACCGTCAATGAGTTCGTTGATTTGCTACCGGCTCAGCAACGCGTCGATGAGAATTCCTGGTATCGGGGAACGGCCGATGCCGTCTATCAAAACATCGATATTTTGCAAAGTTACCGACCCTTCCCCAAGTATGTAATCATCCTCGCCGGTGACCATATCTACAAGATGAACTACTCGGTCATGCTCTCCGAGCACATCGCAAGCGGCGCCGAATGCACCGTTGCCTGCATCGAAGTGCCGAGAAACGATGCCAAGGGATTCGGTGTGATGGCCGTTGACAAGACGGGCAAAATCATCCGATTCGTCGAAAAACCGGCCGATCCCCCGCCCATGCCCGGCAATCCCGACAAGTCCCTGTGCTCGATGGGTATTTACGTGTTTAACGCCGATTACCTTTTCGATGCCCTCGTGCACGACATGCACAAGGAAAACACCTCGCACGACTTCGGTAAAGACATCATTCCCGAGGCCGTCGCTAAGGGCGTTGCGATGTCGCATGCCTTCTCCGGTAGCTGCGTGCACGGCGTCGGCGAGCCGGACAATCAGGAAGACTACTGGCGCGACGTCGGAACAATCGATTCGTTCTGGGAAGCCAATATCGATTTGACGCACACGGTCCCGAAACTGAACTTGTATGACTCGGCCTGGCCGATTTGGACCGCCCAGCCACAGCTACCTCCGGCTAAATTTGTGCATAACGAAGGCGACAGACGCGGTATTGCCATCGAATCAATCGTCACGAACGGGTGCTTAATTAGTGGCGAGCTTTATCACAGCATCATCGGTTCAGGGTGTCGTATTCATTCGCATGCCAAGGTGCACTGGACGGTTTTGGCCCCGCGCGTTGTGGTCGGACCGGGTGCGTACTTGAATCGGTGTATCGTCGACTCGGGCGTTGTCATTCCGAGCGGCATGGTCATCGGCGTCGATGCCAACGAGGATGCTCGGCACTTCCGACGCTCCCCGACAGGCATTACGCTTGTCACCCGCGACATGATGATGGCTTTGGAAAATAACCGATAAACGTTGACGGAAACACGTTGTGAAAGTTTTACATGTTGCCGCTGAGGCATTTCCACTGATTAAAACCGGCGGCTTAGGGGACGTTGCGTACGCACTGCCGCGAGCCGAGCGCGCGCTCGGTATGAGTGTCAGACTTTTGCTCCCGGGCTACCCGTCGGTCATGGCCGGTCTGACACACTTAAAGCGCGTTGCCGATATCGGATCGGTCTTCGGAGCGGCTAACGTACGGCTTTTGATGGGAAAACTCCCGCGTGTCGGCACCGATGTATACGTGATTGATTCGCCGAGCCTATTCGGTCGGAACGGTAATCCGTACCTAGGTCCCGACGGACGCGAATGGAACGATACGCACAGGCGCTGCGGCCTACTCGGGTGGACGGGAGCACACATCGCCGACGGCGATTTGGATCGAACCTGGAAGCCCGATATCGTACATTCGCACGACTGGCACGCGGGACTGACGGCAGCGTACCTTGCTGAAAACCCTGCTCACACCGCCAAGTCCGTCTTTACGATTCACAACCTTGCATTCCGAGGACTCTTTCCGTTCGGCGAATCGGACGACTTAGGGTTTTCGCGCCGCATGGGTTTTCCGCACCAGTTCGAGTTTTTCGGAAACTTCTCGTTTTTAAAGGCCGGACTTGTCTTCTCCGACAAGATTACGACCGTCAGTCCCACCTATGCACGTGAAGTTTTAACCGATGCGATGGGCTTTGGTATGCAAGGTGTTCTTAAGAATCGCTCCAAGGATTTTTCGGGCATCTTAAACGGATTAGATTACGACATCTGGAATCCGAAAACCGATGTGCAGCTTGTCGCGCGCTACGATTCCGATGACATCTCGGGCAAAGCGCAATGCAAAAAGGATTTGCAGAAAACCTTCGGCCTGGATGAAAATGCCAAGGGACCGCTTTTCGGCGTTGTCAGTCGCTTAGCCGACCAAAAGGGTTTAGATTTGGTCTTGGCCACCCTCGGACAGATTCTGTCCTTGGACGGGCAACTCGTTGTTTTAGGCTCGGGGGAGCCGACCTTGGAATCGAGTTTCCGACATGCCGCCCAAACGCACAAAGGACGCGTTGCCTGCTACATCGGGTACGACGAAGTGCTCTCGCACCGCCTTGTTGCCGGTTCCGATGCCCTCCTCGTTCCCTCGCGATTTGAGCCCTGCGGATTAACGCAAATCATGGCTTTACGGTACGGAACACTACCTGTGGCTCGAAGAACCGGTGGACTGGCCGATACGATTACGCCGATTGCCGGCGATACGGGTGACGGATACTTATTTGACGACCCGCGTCCCGATGCGCTGTGCGCGGCACTGCGTGATGCGGCATCGCTTTATGCGGATAAAGCAGCGTGGAATCGCGCCGTCAAGCGTGCTATGGTCAAAGATTTTTCGTGGGAAAAATCCGCTAGCGCATACACGACGCTTTACAAAAGTCTAACCGAGGGCTAAAAAACGAACCCCCTAAAAAACTGAACACACCCCCGTTTAGTAGACCAGTATCTACTAGATGGGGGAATTTTTTAT
>ENA-UONW01002271-UONW01002271.1-human-gut-metagenome-genome-assembly--contig:-CS52-NODE-2271-length-19408-cov-8.375756_pt1 | contig 19408 bp, 10 predicted proteins | sample MGYA00242463_ERZ724010 | MGnify/ENA metagenome assembly ERZ724010 | reverse complement strand
CCGGCGACGGAATGCAGCTCGCCGGCAACATCTTTTCAACAGTTTCGGCTACGGTAGGAAACGACATCAGTACTTTTCCCGACTATCCGGCAGATATCCGCGCCCCGCAAGGTTCACTGACGGGTGTCTCCGGCTTTCAAGTTCACATCGGCGCACAGAAGGTATATACACCCGGCGACCAGTGTGACGTACTGGTGGCCATGAACGCAGCCGCACTGAAGACACAATATAAATTCGTCAAACCCAACGGTACGATTATCATCGATACCGACGCTTTCCAGAAGTCTGATCTTGAAAAGGCAGCCTTCCAGACCGAAAACCCCATCGAAGAAATGGGCATCAAGCAGGAAGTCATTGCCGCCTCCATCACGACGATGGTGAAAGACTGCCTGGCACCGACGGGCATGGACAACAAATCCATCCTGAAATGCCGCAACATGTTCGCCGTCGGTCTGGTGTGCTGGCTCTTCGACCGCGACCTCAAGATAGCCGAAGACTTCATCCGCGAGAAGTTCGGCAAGAAGCCCCAAGTGGCCGAAGCCAACATCAAGGTCATCCACGCCGGCTGGGACTACGGACACAACACACACGCTTCCATCGCACACGCCACCTGCCGCATCGAGAGTAAGGTAAAGGTGCCCGGACGCTACATGGACATCACCGGCAACAAGGCTACAGCCTACGGCTTCATCGCCGCTGCCGAGAAAGCCGGACTGAAACTGTTCCTCGGCTCCTACCCCATCACTCCAGCCACGGATGTGCTGCACGAACTGTCCAAGCACAAGTCACTGGGCGTGATGACCGTACAATGTGAAGACGAAATTTCAGGTTGCGCCACCGCCATCGGTGCCTCGTTTGCCGGCGCACTGGCCGTAACCTCCACCTCGGGCCCCGGTGTATGTCTGAAGTCCGAAGCTATGAACCTGGCTGTCATTACCGAGCTGCCGCTCGTGGTGCTCGACGTACAGCGCGGCGGTCCTTCCACAGGCCTGCCCACCAAGTCGGAACAGACCGACCTGTTGCAAGCCCTCTTCGGCCGTAACGGTGAAAGCCCTATGCCTGTCATCGCAGCCACATCGCCTACCAACTGTTTCGACGCTGCCTATATGGCCAGCAAGATTGCCCTGGAGCACATGACTCCCGTCGTATTGCTGACCGACGGTTACGTAGCCAACGGATCGGGTGCCTGGAAATTACCCAAGCTGGCCGAATACCCGGCCATCAACCCGCCTTATGCGCCCGCCGACATGAAGGACAACTATACACCCTACCGCCGCAATCCCGAAACCGGTGTCCGCTATTGGGCCATCCCCGGACGCGAAGGCTACATGCACATTCTGGGTGGTCTGGAAAAAGACAGTAATACCGGTGCCATCTCCACCGATCCGGAGAACCATAACCTGATGTGTCGCCTGCGTGCCGAGAAGATTGCCAAGATTCCCGTGCCCGACGTTCAGGTACAAGGCTGTGCCGACGATGCTGACCTGCTTATCGTAGGTTTCGGCGGTACATACGGACACCTCTATTCGGCTATGGACGAAATGATCAAAGCCGGCAAGAAGGTAGCCCTGGCGCACTTCAGCTTCCTGAACCCGCTGCCCAAGAACACAGAAGAGGTACTGAAACGCTACAAGAAAGTAGTGGTAGCCGAACAGAACCTGGGACAGTTTGCCGCCTACCTGCGCATGAAGGTAGACAATTTCACTCCTTACCAATTCAACGAAGTGAAAGGACAACCCTTCGTCGTAGCCGAACTGGTCAAGGCATTCAACGAAATCATCAACCAATAAAATCGAGGAGGACACAATTATGAACGAATATACAGCTAAAGACTTCAAGAAAGGACAACCCCGTTGGTGTCCGGGCTGCGGCGACCACTTCTTCCTGGCCTCCCTGCACAAGGCCATGGCCGAAATAGGCAAGGCTCCGTGGGAAACAGCCGTCATCTCGGGTATCGGATGTTCCAGCCGTCTGCCCTATTATATGAATACGTATGCCATGCAGACCATCCACGGCCGTGCGGCCGCTATCTCGACCGGCGCCAAAGTCACCAATCCCAATCTGGCCGTCTGGCAGATTTCAGGCGACGGTGACGGACTGGCCATCGGCGGCAATCACTTCATCCACGCCGTACGCCGCAACATCGACCTGAACATGATTCTGCTGAACAACCGCATCTACGGTCTGACCAAGGGACAATACTCGCCGACGTCGCCTCGCGGCTTTATCAGCAAGTCATCGCCCTACGGCACTGTGGAAGATCCTTTCCATCCCGCCGAACTGTGCTTCGGTGCACGCGGACGTTTCTTTGCCCGCGCCGTAGCCACCGATGCTGCCGGCACGGTAGAAATCCTGAAAGCAGCCTACAACCATAAAGGTGCCGCCGTCTGCGAAATCCTCCAGAACTGCGTCATCTTCAACAACGGTACGCACGACTCTGTTTACAACAAGGAAGGACGCGCCAAGAACGCCATCTATCTGGAACACGGCAAGCCGATGATTTTCGGCGAAAACCGCGAATATGGCCTGATGCAGGAAGGTTTCGGCCTGAAAGTGGTGAAGCTGGGCGAAAACGGCATCACCGAGAAAGACATCCTGGTGCACGACGCCCACTGTATGGACAACACCCTTCAGCTGAAACTCGCGCTGATGGAAGGGCCGGACTTCCCCATCGCCCTCGGCGTCATCCGCGACGTGGACGAGCCGACCTATGACGAGGCCGTACATGCTCAGATTGAGGAAGTGAGCGCCAAGAAGAACTATCACAACTTCGAAGAGCTGCTGATGACCAACGATACTTGGGAAGTTAAATAACCAGATATACCTTTTTATAAATCAGGCACGGACGACATCCACAGTTCGTGCCTGATTTGTTTTCAGACATGTGGAATTATTCCACACCCTCCATCCCTTTTCCACAATAAGCGTTAAAAAGCCCCAAAGCAACAAAACGATTCTAATCACAAGCATATCAATCAATTAGAAAATCGCACATCATATCTGGCACATACTTTGTGGTATTGTCTACATCCAATAATACCAACAACAGATATGAAAAACCTCATCATCACCAAATTCAAATGGGTTATGGCAGCTGTTTTGTTCGCATCACTTCCGCTCCATCTGCCCGCTCAACAAGCCGCGTCACCACAATCCGGCGAATACACGGCACCGGCTTTATCAGACGAAAACAGTCCCGCCGACGGTACAAAAAAGAAAATTGAAGGAACTGTAACCGATGAACAAGGCGTACCTATCATCGGTGCGACGGTCAGTGTCAAGGACCAGCCTAATGTAGGCGTTACAACCGACATTGACGGTAAATTTGCATTGGAAGTACCTCCACGTACCATTCTTGTCATTGCATATCTGGGATATAATACTCAGGAAACCAGAGTTACCCAACGAAATTCGACCTACAACATCATCCTGAAAGAAGACAACCAAATGCTGGAAGAAGTAGTCGTAGTCGGATACGGCACCGTCAAGAAAAGCGATTTGACCGGTTCTGTATCGACCGTAGGAACCCGGAGCTTCGAAACCCAGCCGGTCAAGAATGTATCCCAAATCCTGCAAGGACGTACAGCCGGTGTCGAAGTGACCAATACCAGTGGTATGCCCGGCGCAGGAGCCAAGGTCAGAATCCGTGGTACCACATCCATCAACAAAAGCAGCGACCCTCTTTACGTCATCGATGGTATCATATCGTCGAGCGGACTCGACGGACTCAATCCGCAGGATATCCAGTCGATGGAAGTACTGAAAGACGCCTCATCAACAGCTATCTACGGTTCGCGGGGAGCCAATGGTGTCATTCTTGTTACCACCCGTAACGGACAGGAAGGACGAGCCAAGGTGACTTTTGACGCCCAAATAGGACTGGCGACCGTCAGAAAGGACTATGACTTGCTCAGTCCTTATGAATATGCCTTGGCCTTGAACGATATCCGTGGATCACAAACCATCTCGGCCGAAGACCTGGAAGCTTACAGAAACGGCACGAAAGGCATTAACTGGGTAGACCTCATGACCCGTACGGCCCTTACCCAAGACTACAATATCGGCGTTTCGGGAGGGACAGACAAGGTGAAATACCTCCTTTCGGGTAATGTACTCGACCAGGAAGCAGTCACCATCAATTCCAAATACAAGCGTTACGGTTTCCGCGCCAATGTCAGTGCAGACCTACGACCCTGGCTGTCTATCTCGACCCGCCTGAATACGGCCATCATCCATCAGGAGAACGGAGCGCCAAACTGGTTCCACGTATTGAACTTCTCGCCGACAATGGAACTGCGCGATCCCGAAACCGGTATCTACAACAACGATCCCTACAACATCGGTACAGGTAACAACCCGTACGGCGTAGCCACGGAAAACTACAGCGACTCCTACAGCTACAATGTCAACGCCAACCTGACACTGCTCTTCAAAATAGCCAAAGGGCTGACCTTCTCCGTACAGGGAGGATATGACTACGACCACAGTCCTTCCTATTCGTTCAGTTCCAAGCTGGTGGCTCCTGGCGCCATCAACAGTATGAACAACAGCAGCAGCCTGCACCGTTACTGGCAGAACACCAACAACCTGAGCTATCTGGGAGAATTCGGTGACCATACCCTGTCGGCCACTGGTGTATGGGAAATCAGTCACAGCATCGACACGGGTCTCAGCGCCGGAGGATCGAATCTGAACAACGAGAGTGTAGGTTACTGGAACATCGGCAATGCCGCCGTACGTACGGAAAGTAACTCGTACGTTGAGTCTTCTCTGGCATCAGGTATCGTCCGCCTGGGCTACGACTACAAGAAACGCTACTTCCTCACAGCTTCCCTCCGTGCCGACGGCTCGTCGAAATTCCAGAAGAACCACCGGTGGGGCTGGTTCCCCTCAGCAGCAATAGCCTGGGATATTGCCAAAGAGAATTTTATGGAAAACCAGAACATCCTAAAGCAACTGAAATTACGTGCCAGCTACGGCGTTACCGGCAATGAGGCCATTTCGGCCTATAGCACGCTGGGCATGCTTTCGAGTACCAGTTATGGTTGGGGAACCACCACCGGATATACAGGCTACTGGGGAAACCAGTTCGCCACTCCCGACCTGACTTGGGAAAAGACTTATCAATACGATGTAGGTCTTGACCTGAGCCTCTTCGGCGTGGACCTCACGGTGGACTGGTTCAAGAAACGTACGGTCGATCTGCTTTTCCAAAAACAAGTTCCCCGCTACAACGGCGGCGGTACCTACTGGGTGAACCAGGGCAAGCTGAACAATACCGGTGTTGAATTCTCATTGAGTACTTTCCCTGTCAAAAGCACTGCAGTATGGGAAACCAGCTTCAACGCCGCCTATGTAAAGAATGAGGTGGTAGACCTGGCCGGCAATGACTTCGTGCTCAGCGCCAACTACAGCGACCTTGGCGGTGCCATGCAGATTATGAAGCCCGGTTATCCGTTAGGTTCCTTCTACGTGTACCAATGGAAAGGCTTTGATGAAAACGGTGCCAACCTTTACCAGAAAGCTGACGGCACACTGACCACCTCGCCCACCTCGGAAGACCTCGTCATCAAGGGACAAGCCAGCCCCAAGTGGACCCTTGGATGGAACAACACCCTTACGTGGAAGAACTGGACACTGAATCTGTTCTTCAATGCAGCCACCGGATACAACCGTCTGAACATAAGTCGTTTCACAACAGCTTCTATGAGCGGTGTATCACGCTTCATCACCTTGCGCGACGCTTACTTCAAGGGATGGGACTACGTCACCAACAAAGCTGAGGCCCTCTACCCCAGCATCAGCAATACGGACAACAAGAGCTATGCCAATTCCGATTTCTGGCTGGAAGACGCTTCGTTCATCAAGCTGAAAAACATCAGCCTGTCCTACAACATTCCACGCAAAGTAGCCAAGTTTGCCGGCATACAGCTGACGGTCAGTGCACAGGACGTGCTGACCATTACCAAGTACAAAGGTATGGACCCCGAAGTGTATTCAAGCTACGACGGACTGGACTATGGCGCCTATCCCATACCACGAACATTCACCTTCGCCGTGAAACTCAGATTCTAACCACTTACTAAAAGAATAAAAACATGAAAACTCATCTGTACATCAAAAATATACTCCTGGCAACCACAGTGGCCCTTGGCCTCTCGGCCTGCGAGGACTTCCTAACAGAGAAGCCTTACGGGCAACTGACTTCCGAAGGTTTCTTCAGCAGTAAAGAAGACCTGGACGCATCGCTCAATGCCCTCTATTCCGTTGTAGCCACTTCGCAAGGACAGAACAACTACTGCGGCACCAATTTCCTGGCCGGCGACGACATCTCCACCCATCCCGCCAGCAACAAGCAGCCTCTTCGCGAACATGACCAATTCAGCGTCACCGACAACAACTCATGGCTGGTGAGCATGTGGGAACAACGTTACAAGGTTATCAAGGCCGCCAACTTCATCATCAACAACGCTGAACGTACCCCCGACGTCAGTGCCGAAGACATCAAGCAGGCCCTGGCGCAAGCCCATTACTGGCGAGCTTACTCCTACTTCTATCTGGTAACCACCTGGGGTAAGGTACCTGTCATGCTGGAAGAGGAGATAAACTACAATGCCCCATTGAAATCGGTAGAAGAAGTATATGAACTTATCCTCTCGGATCTGAAAATTGCCGAAGAAGGCTGTCCTGCCATGTACAGCAGCGAACCCTACGCCCGAAACGGAATCAATATCGCCGTCAGCCAGGGAGCCGTCAAGGCTACCATGGCCTACGTCTATATGTGCATGGCCGGCTGGCCGCTCAACAAAGGAACGGAATACTACGACCTGGCCGCCCAAAAAGCCGAGGAGGTGATAGATGGGGCCGAAAACGGAACGTATTACTATAAGCTGCTGGACCAGTACAGCCAGGTCTACTCGATGGCCTACAACGACAACAATCCAGAAGTCCTGCTCGGTATCTATTACAACCGCGACCGTACGGCACAGATGATTCCGTTGACCGACTTCCTGCTTGACATGAAGCAAGGCGGATGGGGCGACACCAACGGCGAAATCAAGTTCTGGAAAGAATTCCCCGAAGGACCGCGCAAGGATGCCACCTATTTTCCCAAAATCATGCTGGCCGACGGCCAACTGCACGACTGGTGGTACGATACCGATCCACCTTCACGCGAAGTAGTGGCACCGGTCTTCATGAAAACGGCCGAAAGTTCGGAAAGGGGTATGGAATTCGACTATACCGATCCGACTCCCCTTTCGTCGAACGGCGAAAAGACTGTACAGGTCATCCGTCTCTCGCAAGTATATTGCTGGTATGCCGAAGCAGTAGGACGTTCGGGAAAAGTAACCGCCAAGGCTGTAGAAATGCTGAACCGCGTACGCAACCGTGCCGACGGAAAGGTTTCCAATATCTATTCAACCTCCATGACACCCGAACAGCTGGCCGAAGCCGGATACAATGAGCACGGATGGGAAATGGCCGGATATTATTGGGCAGGACTGGCCAGCCGCGCCCGCGACATGTTCCGCATGTACCGCTACAAGGATCATTTCGAGTTCCGCAAGGAAAATCCACTGATTGAAGTAGCGCGCGGCGTAATGCGGAAAGAAGCTGTCAGTGTAACAGGTACCTGGGACGACAGCCGTATGTATTCTCCTTATCCTTACGAGGATGCCATCCTGAATCCAGGATTGAAACAATAAATCCCCTGCGGAAGACATAACACAGATCCGGGAAATAATGGAGCACCCTATTCTATTATTTCCCGGATTTATTTGTATTCAGAAGATACTATCCGGCAGAAATATCTATATTTGCCCCATTATCAAACAAACTAACCGCCATGAAACAAACATTTCCAGTGCTCTGTGCATTTGCCCTCTCACTCCTGACGGCCAACCCAATCGATGCACAATCTCTCCATCCTGCCGAACCGCCTATCATGGGCTGGAGTTCGTGGAACACCTACCGCATCAACATCAGTGAAGACCTCATCAAACGGCAGGCCGAAGCCATGGTTGCGCTCGGGCTAAAGGATGCCGGCTACAAGTACATCAACATCGACGACGGCTTCTTCGGGTACCGCAACGAGAAAGGGATACTGCAGACACATCCCGAGCGTTTCCCCAACGGTGTCAAGTGTGTGGCCGACCACATCCACCACCTCGGACTGAAAGCCGGTATCTACTCCGATGCCGGAGCCAATACCTGCGGTTCGCTTTGGGATGCCGATCCCAATGGAGTAGGTGTAGGCCTGTACGGCCATGAGAAGCAGGATGCCGACCTTTATTTCAACCAATGGGGATTCGACTTCATCAAGATAGACTATTGTGGTGCCGGACAGCAACTCAACCTGGACGAACGTGAACGGTATACTGCCATCAGCAAAGCCATCCGGGAAGTATGCCCGCGTGACATCTCGGTCAACATCTGTCGGTGGGCCTTTCCCGGTACCTGGGCACGCGACCTGGCCCGTTCGTGGCGCATCAGCGGCGATATATCGCCCCGTTGGAGTTCCGTGAAATCCATCATCCGGAAAAACCTCTACCTATCTGCTTATGCAGGAGGCGGACACTATAACGACATGGACATGCTGGAAATAGGCCGCGGCCTGACACAAACAGAAGAGGAAGTACACTTCGGGATGTGGTGTCTCATGAGCTCTCCGCTGCTTATCGGATGTGACCTGACAGCTATCCCCGATGCCTCTCTGAGACTGCTGAAAAACAAGGAACTGATAGCGCTCAACCAGGACCCGCTGGGCCTCCAGGCCTACGTGGTGCAACACGAAGGCGAAGGATATGTACTGGTGAAAGACATCGAACAGTTGCGCGGCAATGTGCGTGCCGCCGCCCTTTACAATCCGTCGGACAGCACATGTGCCTTCCACGTTCCGCTGGACCTGCTTGAATTGGGCGGGAAAGTGAAAGTGCGCGACCTCGTGAAGCAAAAAGACGAAAAAGCAATCCGAGAATACCTGTCGTACACCTTACCGCCGCATAGTGTAAAAATTCTGCGCCTCAAGGCAGAACAGCGCCTCGAACCGACCCGCTATGAAGCCGAATGGGCTTACCTTCCTCTCTACAACGACCTGGGCAAACAGAAACGCATCATCAGCCCCCAACCCTTTGAAGGAGCTTCGGGACGAATGATTGTGACCCACATCGGCGGAAGCAAAGACAACTACATGGAATGGAGCAACGTCCATAGCGACAAAGGGGGCAGCTACACACTGACCATCGCCTACCTGCCTCCCGAAGCGGGGAAACGAGAAGTGAACGACCGCCTCATCGAAGTAGAAGTAAATGGACACGCCTACGCTCCCATCAAGAAGCTGGCGAAGAACCGCTCCGAAGGTATCTGTACCGTCAGCCTGCCCGTCCGACTGGAACCCGGCCGCAACACCATACGTCTGGGCAGCGCCTACACCTGGACACCGGACATCGACTGCATCACGCTCGAACCACAATCCTAAAGGATGATAATGAAAGAAGGCTGCGTTCGTGAGCGCAGCCTTCTTTCATTATATCATCTGTCTTTCCATCAGGGCAATGTCACCTTGAACAACTCGCTCGGGCGGTGTTCGCGATGAATGATTCCTACCATCTGCTCCACAATATCGGGATGCTGGGCAGCTATGTCATGATCTTCGTGAACGTCTGCTGCCAAATCGTAAAGATGAGGTTTCCCTTTCTTCACAACCAGTTTCCAGTCGCCCATACGCACACCAATCTGGTCTGTTTCATGGAATTCCCAATACAGAAAGTCATGCTTCTGCTGCTTGTCGTCCTGCCCCAGCATCGTCGGTGCGAACGAGATACCGTCGAAGCAATCGCCCTCCAACTTCTTGTTCAGATACTTTTTGGGGAACTTCTTGTCGCCTATCAGCTCGCAGAACGTAGGCATCACATCGTAAAAGGCCAGCTGGTGGTCGTTTACCGTACCGGCAGGCACATGTCCCGGCCAGCGTACAATGAAGGGAATACGGATACCGCCTTCGTAGCATTGGCGTTTCAATCCGCGTAACTTGCCGTCGCGCCCGAAGAATTCGGGATCGGCACCGCCTTCCTCGTGAGGGCCGTTGTCGCTGCTGAAGATGACCAGTGTATTCTCGTCCAGTCCCTTCTCCTTCAGTTTGGCCAGAATCTCGCCCACATAAGCATCCAGACGGGTAATCATGCCCGCAAACTCGGCATGTGTATGCACCACGGCATTGTAGCGCGAACCTTCGCTACCTCCCCACGTCTTGTCCACGAAAAACTTCTTCTTATAAGCCTTCAGGATTGAGTCGTTGGGCTGGGCCAGTTCGGCGTGAGGCAACGTATAGGTAAAGAAACCGTAGAATGGCTGCTTGCCGTCCTGCTTGTCGAGCCAGGCCAAAGCCTCCTGATGAATCATGTCAGCCGAATACTGGGGGCGCTTCTTATAGTCGTCGCCATACATCGGGTAACGGATGTTTTCGTCCATTGTGACACGGATGGTAGCCGTATCGCCTTTCGACTTGCTGTAACGGTTCAGGAAGTTCGGATAGTACAGATGGGCCTGGAACTGGCAGATGAAGCCATAGTATTCGTCGATGCCGCGCTTGTCGGGCGTGGAGCACGAACCTTCGTAACCGCCCGCCCACTTGCCAAACATACCGGTGGTATAACCGTTCTTCTTCATGATTTCGGGCAAGATGATGTGACCGGGATCGTAAGGTTCCTGGCCAACAACGGTATATTCATCGTTGTTGCCATATTTCATCAAAGAGGCATTGGTCCAATACTCTTTGTTTCCACGTACATGCCCGTGTCCCGAATGCTGCCCCGTCATCAGTGATGCACGCGACGGCGCACTGACAGGACTGCCCGCATAGGCTTGCGTAAAGAGCATGCCCTCGGCCGCCATCCGGTCCAAATTGGGCGTCTGGATATACTTCTGACCATAGCAGGCCAGGTCGCCGTAACCCATGTCGTCACACAGAATAAAGATGATGTTCGGTTTGTCCGAATCAGGTTTATCAGCCGCCAACATTACTGAAGGACAAGCAACAACGGCCAAAGCAGCCGAAGGAATAAAATGAACAATCTTTTTCATAGAATCATATTTTGAAGCGTAAAGATACAGAATATTTTGGAAAAACAGACAATGGGCGCAGATGATTTTGAGAGAACGACCTGCCCATTCATCTACGCCCAAAGTGTTACAAAATCTTCATTACCCTAAATCAATCTTCTCCACCTTTTCCCCAACCCGGGTTTTGCGTCAAATCAGGATTAAGAATAAATTCATCAGTCGGTACCTGATAGAGATAATATTTATCATCCCAACCTTTTCCTTCAGCTTGGGGATCATTGAACAGATACAAGTACCCCTCGGTCATCGAACCGTTTTGTCCGTCAGAAAGTCCTGTAGATTCATTGTAAAGTGTCATACCCACAGACTGTGCAAAACTCTTTGATGCCCAAATACCTTTTGCGGCACGGTTAAGGAACCAGGGAGCCATACGCCAACGGCGTATATCATAAAAACCAAAACCTTCGCCCATCAGTTCTATAATACGTTCACGACGAACTTCCCATAACAAGGCCGGTACTCGAATTCCTGCATCATTGCCGGCTGGATAATAGTAAGGCCGTTCAGGATCAAAATTATCATCAATATCGGACACAATCATATCGGAAACACCTGCACGTCTACGCAGCAAGTTGATACTCTTGTCCGCTTCTGTTTGGGTAAATTGTCCCAATTCGGCCTTGGCTTCCGCATAATTCAACAACGTTTCTTCGATCTTGAAAATCGGCTTATCGGCTACGTTCAACTGGCCATTGTTAAAGTTTTCTTCCCAGCAACAATACAATTTCCAAATATAATAACCGGATCGACATTGTACAAAAGCACCACCCGTACCGATTCTAGGAATTTCAGGTACCAATGAAGCAGACCAGTTCTGCGCCGGCAAACGCTTCATACCAACACCCGGATTGCTGCATGAATAATTTTCACCCATTATATCTATATATTCGCGATCGGCAGGATCGTCTGTATATCCCCATGAAGCATTCGGATTCTGGGCCGGTTTATTAGCTCCATTTGCAATCACCTTATAAGGAGGCATGATGGTATGATACATACGAGGGTCACGATCACGGAACACATCATACATCGTAGCATTCCCATGATAATTGGATGCAACGTTATGAATAGGTTTGCCATTCTTCATCAAATAAAGATCCACCGTATTCTGGTTCATCTCAATGTCCGATGAAGAAGTATGCTCTACATAGCATCCACCTTGCACTGGATTTACTCCTGAAACATATGATTTATAAAGGATGATTCCCGGCACATTACCCAAATCGTCCGTTGTCCACATTTCACCATAACCTGCTCCCGGCTGCCCGTCTGTACCCGTATAAAGCGTAGGATAAGCCGCCATCAACAGTTCTGAAACGCGGATACACTCATTCAGATATTTTTCTTCATCACCCAGTCCATGATATTTACGCCACGTACCTTCACGCAATGCAAAACGGGAAATAACGGCTCTGACACAATCCACGTTGATCGTATTCTCTCCATCTTGCGATTCAAAATCACCGATGTGCTCTTCGGCCCATTTCAGACGTTCCAGTACCATATCGGCAACCTCCTTACGGTCCCTACGTCCTTCGTAAATTTCAGGTGAACTTTCGTTCAAAACCTTGTCCACCCAAGGTACATCACCAAAACGGTCAATCAACTCCATATACCAATACGAATGGAAGAAGTATCCCACCGCTTTCCAATGGTCCTTCTCAGCATCGCTCATACCAGAATCATCCAAATGCGAAAGCATGATATTGACACGACGAAGTACACCGCTAAAATCCCAACCGTTACCCGAGGCCGTACTGCCTTTAGTCTGATAGGCAAACTGGTTAAAACCACTCGGGCTGCGATAATTCAGATATCCGGCATCTGCATCGCCTGTGTATTGCCCGCCACCATTACCCCAGCCATTTCCGGCAAAAGAAGTACGGATTGTTGTATTGCTGAAAATCTCGTAACAAGGCCACATGAAAGCCTGAAAATTATCATAATTCTGGAAAGCGTTTTCTTCCGTCGGTGAAGTCACCGGATATTTTTCCAGAAAGCTATCGTTGCAACCAGTCAAGGCCAATCCACCCAGCAAGGCTGCGCATATCATTATTTTTTTCATTGTAACGTCTTTATTGAAAAGGTTAATACATTTATAAGGTTACATTCAAACCGAAGGAAACCGTACGGAAATTCGGATAATTCCAACTCAGGGTTTCAGGATCTATACCCTTGTTCAACGATGTGAAAGTTGCCAAATTCTCAATACTTACAAAGGCCTTCAACTGAGACAGCTGGACCTTCTGTATCCATTGTTTGGGGAATGAATAAGATAACGTAACATTCTTGATGCGCAGATAAGAAGCATCAGACATGTATTTGTCAGACGTGCGATAGTTCGAACTCATGTTTCCATATCCGTCGTAGATACGCGGGAATTCAGCATCAGGATTGGCACAAGTGTAGTCACCTCCAGCAGCATCAACCGGACGCCAATAGTTCTCTGTCCCTTCATAAAGCGGAATGAACTTAAAGTCACCATACATTGGGAAAGTCAACACGTTGGCAATCCAATAATCACGTTTACCTGTACCTTGCAGGAAGACACTCAGATCAAAACCTTCATAGCTTACTCCCAGATTAATGCCATACAGATAACGGGGAAGATAATTTCCAATCCGCTCACGGTCACCCGGATTCTCCAGTGTTCCGTCACCGGCGTAAATCAGATTCTCACCCATTTCATCATCCCGCAGATTCTTGAACTTCACATCACCCGGACGCGGATTGGCACCGTTTATACGTACTACACCGTCCTTCAATTGCCAGGTCTGTGTATCTACGAAATCATCTACCGTATAAAAACCGTCAAACAGATATCCCCAATATTCACCCAATTCCATTCCTTCATAATAGGTACTGAGGAGTTTGGACTCATTGCTGTCATATTTAGTAATCACACTCTTGGAATCGGACAGATTAAAACCTACCCTATAAGACCACTTTCCAATCTTGTCACGCCAGTTCATGTTCAGTTCCCAACCACGGGTACGCATGTCAGCCGTATTCTGTGTCGGTGCAGAAGCACCCACTACTGCCGGCAACTGCATTCCGGGAGCCAACATACCCTTCGTGTCACGCTGATACCATTCAAAAAGACCGCTCAAACGATTGTTGAACAAAGCAAAGTCGATACCAATATTGGTAGTACCCACCTTCTCCCACGTAAAGTCCGAACGGACCAGACTGGGTAACGAGGTAATAGCTGTAACAGGCGCACCATTGATCAACCAACCCATATACTTGTTGTTCACACTCATAGCAGGAACAAAAGAGTAGGCTGCAATATTCTGATTACCAATAAGTCCATAAGAGCCACGAATCTTCAACTGGTCGAGCCAAGAAGATGCACCGGCCATAAAGTCTTCCTGAGCCATATTCCAACCGACCGAAACAGAGGGGAAAAAGCCAAAACGAGAATCTTTGGGGAATTTGGACGAACCGTCATATCGGCCATTCACTTCCAGCAGATACTTGCCTTTATAGTCATAGTTCACACGGAAGAAACCACCACGAACCGCATACTCGGTATAATAATCATTCGCGGTCAACGTACCTGAACCACCACCTAAAGATGGAATCTCGGGGATTGATTGGGTATAAGAATAAACATCGACCGTTTCCTGATAGCTGGACTCCTGGTTGAAACCTGCCATCACTTTGAAATGATGATCCTGAGCCAAGTCAAAACTATACGTACCATACAGGTTGATGGCATTATAGTCTGTATATTGCTTGTACTTGCGCAGATAGTCGTTACTTGGGGTCGTATCGGCTCCACCCTGAATGGAAGTCATCTGCACACTACCTGTATACCAATGATAGTCGTACATATTCTTATCATAAGTATACTCGAAGGCTATTTCAAGCCCCTTCAGAGGTTTTAAGATCGATTTCAGAAAAATACGCGGGTTGTCGTTGATGTTCTTGTATGGATTGGCCGTTTCAATCTGGTTACGCGACGTGAAAAAAAGCAGATTATCATCATTACCCAATCCGTATCCTTCGGGCATCGCACCTTCCGGATAAAAAGACGGCAGACGGGTACTCCACAAGCCTCCACCTTGGGAGACAACCATATTACGCTTGCTATGAGCATAACTTAATGTAGCTTCCTGAGTAAACCACTTGGTAATGTCCGCCGAAATGAAGCTGCTGACATTCATACGGGTATACTTATCCTTGTCAGAATAAAGCACACCGTCCGTATCAACCAATCCGGCTGAAAGACGATAACGCAAGCGCTCTGTACCTCCACTTACCGAAAGGTTATGAGTCTGCTGGAAACTGGTTTCCATCATATTCTTCATCAAGTCCTTTTCATTGAGGAAATACAAAGCTCCGTCGGTATCCTTGTAAATACCGTCACCTTTGGTTTCGATAGACGAAGGATTGGCTTTATACTGGGCCAACAAATCCAACCAACGGTCTACCTTGGGAGCTCCCAACGACCAATAGTCATTACCCGACGCCTCCTGGTAAGCATGCAGGTAGGTTTCCAACGAAGTCTGCTTGGGCAGATTGACGGCATTGGCAAAAGCAAAGTTGTTGTTGTAGTTCAGCTGGAAACGCTCACCGCTCTTGGGCCGTTTGGTTGTCACCAAAATAACGCCACCGGCAGCACGGGCACCGTAGATGGCCGACGAAGCGGCATCCTTCATCACCGTAATGGATTCAATATCGTCGGGGTTCAGCATATCGATGTCGCCTTCCACGTTGTCTATCAAGACCAATGGAGCGATAGACGAACCCGAACCAATCGAATAGGCTCCACGAATCTGGAACGAACGGCTTTCGCCCGGAGAGTTACCGTTGCTACCTACAAACAGACCGGGAACCGCACCCTGCAAGGCATCGGCAGCTTTTGTCAGCGGACGTTCACCCAGCACGTCGTCCATCTTGACGGTAGTAACGGCACCCGTCAGGTTGGCCTTCTTCTGAGAACCGAAACCTACAACCACCACTTCATCCAAAGCCTGCGCGTCTTCTTTCAGAACAATGCTCAATGGCTTTCCGTCCCATGTAACGGTCACCGTCTGATAACCCACAAAGCTGATTTCCAAAGTAGCGCCACGGGCTACGTTAGGTATCACGAAATTACCGTCGATATCGGTAATACTTCCTGTACCGGCCCCCTGAACTTTCACCGAGGCACCAATTACCGTTTCACCATTGGCATCTTTAACAACGCCCTTACATTCACCATTCTGCTGGACAATTGCATTGTCCGCAACAGATACATCCGCAAGAATCGTTCCAGATGGAACAACCGATAGAAAAAGGAAGAATCCTATCGGTTTCAACTTTTTCAAGACTTCATTCATAACAGTTAAATTGAAAGATTAACTAATCTACTCTAAAATACAACTTGTATATATTGCTATAATTTAAGGCTATACAATATCCAAGGTCAACATCAGCATTCAACTATGTACAAAGATAAGAATTCTCATTAACATAACAAAACAATAGAACTTATTTTTTAATAATAAGATGAAATACGCCTCCTCAAAGCGCACCATGGAAACAAAAGAGAACAAACCACACCATATTATATTATAAAACGAGAACTGTACCCCCGTCAAGTAAACTATATACAGACTGATATCATTATTGACAATCTGACACTTTGCATCCGTAAGTGCCCGAGAATCGCCTGTTTCGGCCCGCAGGAAGACCGTGCGGCAAACGACGAAACAGGAAGCGCCTTTCCCGCTGACCGACAGCCGGATAGCGAAATCCTTACATTTGAAAGAGAAGTTAAAAAACGAAAAAAGGGCGGAAAGAGGCCTCATCAAACGCTCTCACAACGAAAAAGACGGGAGAAAACAGACAAAAAAAGCCGCTTTTCCACAGAAAAGCAGCCTTTTTCTGATACGAAACATACGACCTGACGCCGCAAAACATACAATCTGCCGACTGAAAACATACAATCTGATGCCGCAAAACATACTTCGGGAGGCTCAAAAAGAGAGTTTCACCCCGCTCTCCGCCTCTATTTCGCCTTATCCGAAGAAAGGAGAAGTCAGCCAAACGAAGGCATTCCGCGCATTCTGTCAGGCATTCAAGAGGGAAAAGCAACAGAATGTCAAAGCTTGTCTCCGTAGGCCAAGTCGCCCGCATCGCCCAAGCCGGGCACGATGTACGAGCGCTCGTTCAGTTCGGGGTCGATGGCGGCACACCAAAGCGTAACGTCGTCGCCGGGGAAAATCCGTTGCAGATGCTCCACACCCTGACGGCTGGCGATGACGCAGGCTATCAGCAGACGGGCCGGACGTCCCTTGCTCAGGAAGGCACGATAGGCCAGCTCCATGCTCTCGCCCGTAGCCAGCATGGGGTCGACGAGCATCAGCGTCTTCTGCGTCAGGTCGGGCGTGGCAATGTATTCGATGTGCACATCCAGCTCGCGGCACTCCTTATCCTTATAATAGCGGTAGGCCGACACGAAGGCATTGCCGGCACGGTCGAACACATTCAAGAATCCCTGATGGAGCGGCAGGCCGGCACGGAAAACGGTGGCAATGACCACATCGTCGTCGGGCGTGCTGGCCGGCGCCACGCCCAGAGGCGTCTGCACCTGCTTTACCGAATACGTCAGTTCCTTGCTCATCTCGTAAGCCATCAGCTCGCCGATGCGCTCTATGTTGCGGCGGAAGCGCATGCGGTCGCCCTGAATGTTCACGTCGCGTATTTCGGCCACGTACTGGTTCATCACGGTGTTGGTCTCAGCAAAATTGATTACTTTCATAGTGTTTTTGTTTATTCCGAATGCAAAAATACGATTTTCCCTATATATACATCCACTTGCTTGGAGGAAAACGTTATCTTTGTCACAGAAACATATAAACACAAGGAAAGATGAGAAAGACATTCATGCGAAACGAGAAAATCAAATTACTATTCTTCTATGCACTGCTATTCTTTATCTATACCTCAGCAGCCGGACAGGAAAAGATTTCTTCAAACGCCGATTTGGCTGAGTTTGATTTTGGCGTCCGGGAATTGGAAACCAACTATGTGGGATTTCCCACTTTGGTGACAGAGCAAACCCGAGATCAATATGAAGCACTAAAAGCCCGTTGCCGCCAGCAAGTGGACAAGCAGGGGCGAAAGTCCTGGGAAGCCTTAGGCGAACTTTATGCCTGGTTTGGCGATTTCCACTTACGGGCAGGCGGCTATTCCCAGCCCTACATGCGGAAAGTACCCACGTATGAAGAGATGAAAGAATACAACCCCACCAAAACCTTCCGGAAAGTGACTGACCATACCTTCCTCATCCGTTTCCCATCGTGCATGGGAGATGACCCGACACTGGAATGGGTGCATCAGTCCATTGACGCCTACCTGACCTCAGGATGCGAGAATCTGATCATTGACATCCGAGGCAACGGCGGAGGAACCGATGAGATATTCAACCCCTACGAAAAACTGCTGTACGACCGGAAGGGTTACGTGGACGGGGTTGAAATACGCAACACACCCGCACACATCGCCGAGCTAGCAGATATCGAATTGGATTGGCTTCAGCAAGTGGTGGAAAACATGAAAAAGTCGCAAGAAGAGTTTGTGGCCATGACACCCAGACAAGTAGCCATCGCTTATGATACGATTTTCCCACGTCCCCGCCAGGCAGCACTTATTATAGACGGCCAAGTAGCCAGTGCCGGCGAACAAATGGTGCTGAATCTGCGGTCATGCAGCCAACGTACTACCATTTACGGACAAGACAACACGAAAGGATGCCTTGATTATTCAAACTGCCGCGGAGTTAATCTGCCCCAATCCGGCATTACTCTTTATATTCCCATGACACGTTCCTGCCGCCTGCCCGACAACGGTGTCGACCAGACGGGGATTGCTCCCGACGTACGCATTCCGTTACCCCTGCCCGAAACGTTGACGGACAACGTAGACGAATGGACACGATGGGTAGCCAAGGAACTGGAAAAGAAGCCCAGCTCACTTTAAAAGCCCCCAGCTTCAAAAAAAAGACAAGTTTTGCAACATTCAGTTAGCAGATATTGTTATGGATTTATAAAAGAGCGGGAATTAAAGAAAAATTTCTCCAATCGGGCATTTCTTTCCGAAGAAAATCGTACTTTTGTACGCGGAAAACAAGGGGGAGCCCTTCGGAGGCCGTCCGCCGGACGCGACGAACGTAACTCCTTGTAAAGCTTTAAGGTAAAAAGAGATTATTCACTAAAATACCAATTTTTAAAATCTTAAAACAAATGGCAAATTTAGATTTAAGCAAGTACGGTATTCAAGACGTAAAGGAGATTCT
>ENA-UONW01002269-UONW01002269.1-human-gut-metagenome-genome-assembly--contig:-CS52-NODE-2269-length-19426-cov-15.829074_pt1 | contig 19426 bp, 15 predicted proteins | sample MGYA00242463_ERZ724010 | MGnify/ENA metagenome assembly ERZ724010 | reverse complement strand
GCGTGCAGCACGGTGGAAATGCGCTGTGCCACAATGATCACGGTGGCGTTGTCGGTCTGTGCCTTCAAAGCGCGGCGCAGGGTTACATCGGTCTTGTAGTCCAGCGCCGAGAAGCTGTCGTCAAACAGATAGACCTTGGGGTCCTTGGCAATTGCCCGGGCAATGGAAAGCCGCTGCTTCTGGCCGCCGGATACGTTGGAGCCGCCCTGTGCAATGGGGCTTTGGTAGCCCTCGGGCTTTGCCTCGATAAAATCAGTGGCCTGTGCAATGGCGGCGGCTTTGTGCACCTGTGCGTCGGTGATATCCTCGCCGCCGAATTTCAGGTTGCTGTCAATGGTGCCGCTGAACAGCACACCCTTCTGGGGCACATAGCCCAGCAGGTCGTGCAGCTGTGCCTGCGGCATCTCGCGCACGTCAATGCCGTCCACGGTCACCTTGCCGCCGGTCACATCGTAAAAGCGGGGGATCAGGTTGAGCAGGGTGGACTTGCCGCAGCCGGTGGAGCCGATGATGGCGGTGGTCTCGCCGGGCTTTGCGGTAAAGCTGATGTGCTCCAGCGCATCGCTGTCTGCACCGGGGTAACGGAAGCTCACATCCTCGAACTGCACCACGCCCTGCCAGTCGGTGTGCGCCTGTGCAGCCTTTGCGGCGGCTTCGTCCGGGTCGCGGATGGTGGCCTTGGTGCGGATGACCTCGTCGATACGATCCGCAGCCACACCGGCGCGGGGCAGCATGACGGCCACCATGGCCAGCATCAGGAAGGACATGACGATCTGCATGGTGTAGGTGATAAAGGCAATCATTTCGCCCACCTGCATAGTGCCGGCATCCATGGCCTTGCCGCCGAACCAGACGATGAGCAGGCTGGTGCCGTTCATGATCAGGGTCATAAAGGGCATCATAGCCACCATAGCGCGGTTGGTGAACAGCTGGGTGCCCATCAGCTCCCGGTTGGCCTTGTCAAAGCGCTGCTCCTCAAATTTTTCGCGGCTGAAGGCGCGCACCGGCATGATGCCGGTCAAGATCTCGCGGCTGACCAGATTCAGCCGGTCCACCAGCTGCTGCATCACCTTGAATTTTGGCATGGCAACGCTCATCAGGAAGAGCAGCAGCAACAAGAGCAGTGCCACGTCCAGCACCACGATCCAGGAAAGGCCGCTGCTGCTGCCCACAACGTGCAGCACGCCGCCAATGCCCAGAATGGGCGCGTAGGCCACCATGCGCAGCAGGATGACGCAGACGAACTGCACCTGCTGGATATCGTTGGTGGTGCGGGTGATGAGGGAGGCGGTGGAGAAGTTCTCAATCTCTGCATTGGAGAAGCCGATAACGCTGGAGAAGGTCTCCCGGCGCAGGTCGCGGCCGATGGCGGCGGATACCCGGGAGGCAAGGAAGCCAACGGCCACAGCCACGGCTACCATCAGCAGGGTGAGCGCCAGCATCTGGCCGCCCACCCGGAAGAGGTAACCCATCTGCACATCCTGCGCAACGCCCTGCGCCTCGTATTCCAGCTGCACCAGCAGCAAAGACTGGCTTTTCAGGTTTTCCAGCAGGGTGCTGTCCAGCTGGCTCATGGCACCGTCCAGCTGCTTTTGCAGCATACTGCGGTCAAAGCCGGGCATCTGGCTCATGGCGGCAAACTGGCTGCAAACGGTGTCAAGATCCGCTGCCGTAGGGGTGGCGGTTTCAGTGTCCGCGTCCGCAGCGGCAGAGGGCGTCTCGGCAAGGCCGGTCATGCCCATGCTGTTCTGCCCGGCGGGGGTGTTGGCGGCCTGTGCGGCAGCCATATACAGCACGATGTCCGGGGTGGTCACGGCCTCTTCCAGTGCGGTGCGCTCGTCCTCGGTCAGGTCGGAGCGCAGCTGCAATACGCCATCGTCCTGCAGGTAGTACTGGTAGGCGTTTTGCAGCTTCTGCGCATCCTCCTCGCTCATCAGCAGGCTCAGCGCGTCCAGCGTACTCTGGCGCACCGTCTGGGGCAGGGGGCTTTCAATGCCGCCCTGCTGGATGCCGGTGTCCACGATCTTGCTGGTGTAGTCCGGCAGGGCAAGGTCGCAGTACGCCTGCACGAACAGCAGTGCGAACACCACAAGGCAGACTGCCCAGTGCCGGGCCAGCTGCTTAAAGATCTTTGTCATGGTTCGTTTCTCCCTTCGGGTCAATGTTGCGCGCGGCATTTTCCGCAAGAATGGCATCCATCAGCGCGCCGCGCAGCGCGTCCATCTGGGCTGCCTGCTCCGGCTCTAACCGTGCCAGCACGCTGGCAAAGTAGTTGCGCAGAGCCTGCTCACACTGGTGGCACAGCTCGTACCCCTTGGGGGTGATGCGCACCAGCGTTTTGCGGCGGTCGGCGGGGTCCGGTTCCCGCACCACAGTGCCGTCCTGCTCCATGAGCCGCAGCCCGCGCGAGACCGCCGGCAGCGGCTGTCGAATCTCCCGGGCAAGGTCGGAGACATAAATGGCACCGTCCTTTCCGTGACAGTTGATGGCGTGCAGCAGGCCTTCCAGCATATTGAAGTGGCATTTGGGGCAATCGGCCAGCGCCGCCCGCATTCCGGTCTTGGATGCCTTGCTCAGCTGCCCGATAAAGTGGCACATCCCCTGAAAGCTGGGGGTGCTTGGCTCGGACACGACAGTCCCTCCTCGTTTGCATTTTTTGGATACTTAACAGTTGTTAAGTATTAACGCCTGATAAGCATATTCCTTTTGCAGCCGGATTGCAAGGGAATAGGGAAATATTAAACAAAAATTCACAAAAAACTTGTAGGTTTTGTCAATGCGCAAACCGGCTCTCGCTGCATAAAAATAAAGGACAGGCAGAAACGGAGGGTGCAGATGGAGCAGGGATTCCAAGTGTTGTTACAGGTATTCGGCGGATTGGCGCTGTTTTTATACGGGACGGACAGCCTGTGTCGGGCGGTGCAGCAGGGAGCGGGCAGGCGTCTGCGCAGCCTGCTGGCGCGGTGCACCGCAAACCCGGCGGCAGGACTGCTGACCGGTGCTGCGGTAACGGCGGTGCTGCAAAGCAGCTCGGCGGTCACGGTCATGGTGATTGCCTTTCTGGCGGCGGGGCTGTTGCAGCTGCGGCAGGCGGTGCCGGTGGTATTCGGGGCAAATATCGGCACAACGGTCACGGCGCAGCTGCTGGCGTTCCGGGTGGAAAGCTGGCGGTATCTGCTGCTGTTTGGCGGGGTGCTGCTCTGTCTGGCCTGTAAAGGCTGGCGGGGCCGCTGCGTGGGCGAGGCAGTGTTCGGCTTTGGACTGCTGTTCGAAGGCGTCACTGTGATGCGCAGCGCCATGGAACCGCTGCTGCAAAGCCCTCTGTTCCGGCTGGAGCTTGCCCGGGTGCAGCAAAGTCCCCTGCATGGGCTGCTGGCGGGCGTCTGCATGACCTTAACGGTGCAAAGCAGCTCTGCCACAGTGGCGCTGCTGCAAAGCATGGCGGCGCAGCCCGGGGCAGACGGCGTGCACAGCCTGCTGGGGCTGACGGCGGCCATTCCCATTTTGCTGGGGGATAACATCGGCACCACCATCACGGCGGTGCTTGCCGCCATCGGGCAGGGAAGAGACGCCAAGCGGGTGGCGGCAGCCCACGCCATTTTTAACCTGAGCGGAGCGGCGGTGTGTTGCGCACTGCTGCAGCCCTTTGCGGCGCTGGTGCGGCTGTGCTCGCCCGCAGGGGCGGAGTGCGCCGTGATCGCCCGGCAGATCGCCAACGCACACACCTTATTCAACGTACTGTGCGCGCTGGTGTGGCTGCCCCTGACCGGGCAGATGGTGCGACTGGTCTGCGCGCTGCTGCCCGATAAAAAACGACCGCAAGAACGGTTGTAAACCGGAGCGGGGAATGGTATACTGAAGCAGACGATACTATTATATATAAAGGACGGAATGCAATGAAACGGAAAATCGGCAGGCTGTGCATGGTGCTGGGCGCGGTGCTGATCTTATGCGCCGCTGGGTTGCTGGGCTACAACCGGTGGGATGCCGCCCGGGCAGAAAAGGCTTCGCAGGAAGTATTGGGCGAGCTGGAGCAGACCATGCAAAAGACCATTACGGAGCACCAGCAGGAAAACGAGACTGCAGCCCCGCAGCCGGTGTTGGACCCGACGCAGGAGATGACCACCGTGGAGGTGGAAGGGCGGGACTACATCGGGGTGCTTTCCATCCCGGCGGTAGAACGGGAGCTGCCGGTGATGGCGCAGTGGAGCTACGCCGGGCTGAAGATCGCCCCCGGGCGGTACAGCGGCACCACCTATGGCGATGATCTTGTGATCTGCGGCCACAACTACGCAATGCACTTCAGCCCCATCAAGTGGCTGGCCATCGGCAGCTCGGTCTATTTTACGGATGCAGACGGTCTGCGCTGGAGCTATGAGGTGGAGAGCGTGGAGACTTTGCGCCCCACCCAGATCGAGGAGATGACCACCGATACCGAGACGGACAACTGGGATCTGACCCTGTTCACCTGCACCTCCGGCGGCGGTTCCCGCTACGCGGTGCGCTGTGTGCGGACAGGCTACCCCGTCCGTGTGACGGACGCGGCAGAATAATGCTTTGCACAGCAGGATGATTTGGAAGGGCTTCCGCTTTGCTCTAGCCATTATCAGCGGAAAATTTATTTTTAATTTCGGGATAGCGGAGCGTCTGCGGACGCTCCGCTATCCCATTTTCACAGGAGGGGGTCGTGACGGAAAACGGCAGCTCCAGCGCCTGTTTCCTGCGGAAATGCGGCGCTGCGGGGACTGCCAAAGACCTGATCTCCGAGGAAAATGGCCGTGTACAGCGTGAGCAGACTGGGGAGCATACGCTGTTTTTTACGCAAAAAATCCGCAAAAACCTTTGAAAGTCCTTTTTATGGTATCTGAATTATGCGATACTGTGTTCACCGGGAAAGCCCCGGAACAAAACAGAAACACAGGAGGGAAACACCATGAAGGATTTTGAGTTGCGTTATGTGGGCAATCATGTGGAGGTATACACCGGCAGTGGTGTGTTCCTGTTTTCGGCCGATACAGTGCGCGAGGCCATGGAAGAGCTGGCCGGGTAAGCGGCGGCATATCGCATCTGGGAAAGCTGAATGTAAAATGTATGTAAAATAACGGAAATCTTTTTGTTTGCCGCCCGGAAATATGTTGCGGAATGTGTGAAAAAAGTAACTTTCCTGTAAAATAAACCTTGTTGAGACGCCCCCTTTGATGGTATAATAAAAGTAAGCGGCTTCCGGAACAGGGCAGGCGTTGCGCGTGCAAGGTTCCGGCAGCTGTGTGCTGTAAAGGATTAAAAGGGAAGTTTCATATTAGGAGTATCGTTATGGATATCACACACATTACCTCTCTGCTGGGCGGCATTGCGCTGTTCCTGTACGGTATGTCCATCATGGGCGCCGGACTGGAAAAGCTGGCAGGCGGCAAGATGCAGGGCGTATTGCAAAAGCTTACCTCCTCCACCATTAAAGGCGTGATCTTTGGCACACTGATCACCGGCGTCATCCAGTCGTCGGCTGGTACGGTGGTTATTTGTGTCGGTCTGGTCAACTCCGGTATCATGACACTGACGCAGTCGGTAGGCGTGATCATGGGTGCAAATATTGGTACTACGGTAACAGGTCAGTTGATCCGCATGGCGGATATCTCAGGCGACAGCCTGTGGCTGACCCTGATCCAGCCCAAGACCTTTGCGCCCGTGGTGGCGTTTATCGGCTGCATTTTTTATGTGTTTCTGCGCAGCGCTAAAAGGAAGAACATCGGCCAGATCATGCTGGGCTTCGGCATCCTGTTTACCGGCATGAGCCTGATGGATACCGGTGTGGCACCCCTGCGGGAGAGCGCCGTCTTTCAGAATCTGTTTGTCACTATGACCAACCCCATTCTGGGCGTTCTGGTGGGCGTGGTGGTCACCGTGATCATCCAGTCCTCCTCTGCCTCTGTGGGTATTCTGCAGGCACTGTCCAGCACAGGACTTGTCACCTTCAGTTCTGCCATCCCCATCATTCTGGGCGCGCATATTGGTACGGCGTTCACCCCGCTGCTCACCATCGGCGGCTCCTCCAAGGATGGTAAGCGGGCAGCGCTCATCCACCTGTATTTCAACGTCATCGGCAGTGTGATCCTGCTGGCACTGATCTATGCGGTGCAGTTCACCATCGGCATTCCCATGTGGGGCGATGTGATGAACAAGAGTTCCATTGCAAACATCCATACTTTGTCCAGCGTATGCGCCATGCTGCTGTTCCTGCCTTGCAGCGGAGTGCTGAGCCGCTTGGCGATGCTCACGGTGCCCAGCAGCGTGGAGGAAGCACAGGAGCTGAGCATGCCGGTGCTGGACGAGCGTCTGTACAAGAGCCCGGCTGTGGCTTTGCAGCAGGCGAAGAATGCGGTGATCAAGATGTCCCGCCGTGCCGCCCGCAACGTGGGTCTGGCTGCGCCGCTGCTTTTGAAGATGGACGAGGAGACCGTGAGCGCCATTAAGGTGCGCGAGAACCTGATCGACCGCATGGAGGTGGAGATCACCAACTACCTGATCAAACTGACCGATCAGGAGCTGGGCGACGACGAAAGCCACGCGGTGACCGAGCTGCTGAATTTTGTCACCGAGTTCGAGCGTATCGGCGACTATGCCGTGAACATCATGGAAAAGGCCGAGGAGCTGTACGACAAGGAAGCCAGCTTCAGCGAGAGCGCCAAAAAGGAACTGCAATTGCTGGATGCCGCATTGGAGCGCATTCTGGTTCTGACGGACGAGGCCTTTGAAAACGATGATGTCCAGAAGGCTGCACAGGTGGAGCCGCTGGAGGAGATCATTGACGTGATGGTGGAGCGCCTGCGCGACCAGCACATCCTCCGTCTGAAGGACGGGATCTGCTCCATCGACACCGGCGTGGTGTTCCTTGATGTGCTGAACAACGCTGAGCGTATCTCCGACCACTGCTCCAACATTGCAGTGCGCATGGTGGGCATGGAAGCCGGCGAGGACTACGACTCCCACACCCTGAAAAGCATTATGCACCACAACCCCAGCAAGGACTATATGCTGGAGTACGAGCAGTGCCGCAAGGAGTACCTTGTGCCGCTGGAAGAAATGGAAGCATAAAATATTTTTGTTTTTAAATAAGCCGGGCCTGCGGGTCTGGCTTATTTTGCGCTTTCACGCAGGAATATGCAGTAGGCGCTGCCGTATATCTTTGCAATCCCCCTCGTGAAAATGGGATAGCGGAGCGTCCGCAGACGCTCCGCTATCCCGAAATTAAAAATAAATTTTCCGCTGAATATGGCCAGAGCGCAAGCGGAGGCCATTGAAAATCGTTAGCCCTGCCGCGCATTTACTCCCCCAGATCTTCCAGCAGCAGGTCCAGCTCCCGGGGGCTGTTGACCATGATTCCGCGCTTGATGCGTAAGGCGTCGTTTTCGGGCAGAAGATTGGTGTAGATGCCGGTCACGCGGATCAGGGTGCCCGGGGTGCCGTCGGCGCGGCAGGTGTACACCGCCACCCGCCCGCCGCTGTCTTGCAGGCAGTAGCGGGCGGTGTCCGTCTGGGGCACTGCCTGCGCGGCAAGGCTCAGGGGAGAGGCGGGGTCGGTCTCAGACCCGGCGGGGCTTTGAGACAGCGGCAGCCTTGGCAGCGCCATCCAGAACAGACTGAATACAATGGTGAATACGCAAAGCCCGTAGAACAGGCAGACAGACAGCTTGCGCATAAAAAACACTCCCTTCCCCGGTAAGTATGCCCCGTTTTGGCGGATAGCAGACAATTTTCACACGCAGATACTGTACTTTCCACAAGAGAGTGTGTTATACTATTTATATCTGCTCAGCGCGCAAAGATTGGTTCTTGCCCGGCTGGGGCTTGCGTGCTATAATATGGTATTGCAGTTTGAAATTTCGTGTCACAAACGATGTGGATAAAGCCCGGTGCAGCTATGCCCGGCAACAGTCTTGAAATGTCAGGAGGCGATCCCTATCTCCAACAATGAGATGAGAAAGATCCACCGGGGCGGCGAGGAGCAGCCTGCCCGCCCGGTGGGACGTAAGGTCAATGTTTCCCAGAGCCGCCGCGAGGTACACTCCGCAGCGGAAAACCGTACCCGCGCGCCCAAGGCACCCAAAAGCCCCAAGCCGCCAAAGGAAAAGAGCAAGCATCCCATCCTGCGGTTCATTGGCCGCACCGTCGCTACGGTGCTCTGCCTTGGCATTATGCTGGGCAGCGTGGTGGCCGTGGGCATGGTGTTCTATGTGGTGCAGGCTACTGCCAACGACGGTGACCTGCTGGACTTGGACAACATTCAGCTGAGCCAGTCCAGTATGGTGGTAGCCACCGACCCGGATACCGGCGCACAGGTGGAGTATGCCACCCTGCGCTCCTCCAACAGCCACCGCGTATGGGCAGACCTTGAGCAGATTCCCTCCAATTTGCAGTATGCCTTCATCTGCACCGAGGATAAGGACTTCTACTCAGAGCCCGGCGTCAACTTCAAGCGCACCATCGGCGCAATGATCAACGAGTATCTGCTGCCCATTTACAGCTCCAAGCAGGGCGCATCCACACTGGAACAGCAGCTCATCAAGAACCTGACCGATGACAACAGCGCCAGCGGTATCGATGGCGCATTGCGCAAGGTGCGCGAGATCTACCGCGCCCTCTGCCTGAGCCGCAGCTACTCCAAGGAGACCATTCTGGAGGCTTACCTGAACACCATCAGCTTTACCGGCACCATTCAGGGTGTGCAGACGGCGGCCAACGAGTACTTCAACAAGGACGTCAGCCAGCTGAGCCTGTGGGAGTGCGCTACCATTGCCTCTATTACCAAAAACCCCACCAACTATAACCCCTATACGAACCCCGAAAATCTGATCCACCGCCGCAACTTCATCATGTACAATATGTGGCAGCAGGGTGTGATCAGCGAGGAGGACTACCGCAACGGCGCTGCACAGCCCCTTGTGCTGGCCGAAGAAGACAGCGGCAAAAAGCCCAGCACCGTCACCTCCTACTTCACCGATGCACTGTTCAATGAGGTCGTGCAGGACATCATGACCAAGGAGGGCATCAGCGAGTCCGAGGCACAGAAGCTGCTCTACACCGGCGGCTTTACCATTGAAGCCACTGTCAACACCAAGCTGCAGTCCCAGATGGAAAACCTGATGCTGAACACCGACGATGCCTACTTCCCGGCGGGCTGGCATGAGGAAGAGGTTACCTCCATTTCGGACGATGATGTGCAGGTGTTCAACGAGGACGGCACCCCCAAGACCCGCACCGGCGAAGATGGCACCGTCTACTATTACCGCAACGTGCGCACGCAGGCTGCTATGGTCACGCTGGACTATGACGGCAACGTGCTGGCCATTGCGGGCGGTCTGGGCGAAAAGACCAAGAGCCTTTCCCTGAACCGCGCCTATAATGTGGAGCGGCAGACCGGTTCTACCATCAAGCCCATCGGTGCCTATGCGCTGGGCATTGAGTACGGTCTGGTCAACTGGTCCACCATGCTCAACAACTCCCCCCTGTACCAGAAGCAGGATATGATCATTCGGGACGAGGACTACTGCCGCAAGAATGGCCTGATGGGGCTCTCCGACAAGCAGCTCCGCGCTTACCCCAACGCATGGCGCAGTTGGCCGCGCAACTACGGCGGCAACTACGGCGATGGCAGCGATCTCCCGCTGTGGAACGGCCTTGCCCGCTCGCTGAATACCATCGCAGTCCGCGTGGGCGACCTTGTGGGCGCAAGCAATATCTTCAACTTCGTCTATAACACCTTGCAGCTGAACACGCTGGATCCCACCAACGATGTGGGTCTGGCGCAGATGGTCATGGGCAGCCAGACCAAGGGCGTTACCCCCATGGCACTGGCCGCAGCCTTCCAGATCTTCTATGATGGCGAGTACACCACCCCGCACCTGTACACTCGTGTGCTGGACCGGGACGGCAACATCTATCTGGAAAACAACGCCACCAGCTATCAGGCACTGACCCCCGATACCGCTTACGTCATGAACCGCCTGCTGAAGAACGTTCTGTTCTCCAGTGTGGGTACTGCCAGCGGCCGCTATCCCAACTCCAACGGCATGGAGGCCTTTGGTAAGACCGGTACTGCCAGCGACGAAAAGGATCTGTGGTTCGTGGGCGGCACGCCCTACTATGTCACCGCTGTGTGGTGGGGCTACGATGCACCTTACGATATGACCAAGACTCTGTCCAAGCAGCAGGCCAAGACCCGTACCTGTGTGACCGCGTGGAAGGCACTGATGGAGCAGGCACAGGCAGACCTGCCCTATAAGGCATTCCCCACCTCCGCAGGCGTGGTGGAGCGCCGCTACTGCACCCAGAGCGGATTGCTGGCCGGTGCAGGCTGCCCGAGCACTGCCGTGGGCTACTACCGTGCCGATGACCTGCCCGATACCTGCACCTATTCCCATGCCGCACCGCAGGCTGCTGCCCCTGCCGAGAACACAGACGATGCTGTGCCCGCCCAGCCGGTCATACCCACCGATACCAGTGCACTGGACACGGAATAAGGACAAAAATCGTACTTTTTCACCCCTTTGCTGAAAAATCCGGCAAGGACAGGGCGCACTTCACAAGACAAAACTGGACAAAGTGACAAAATAGCATCCGGGCTCTTGCATTGCAGGGGTTCGGATGCTATTATATTTTCTGCAAGAACACTTGTGTTTGAGAGGTGAACAAGTTGGAACGCCGTTTTTATCTGGTGGATGCGCAGGTGCTGCCGGAGGTTTTTCTCAAGGTGGTACGCGCCAAGGAGCTGCTGGCCAGCGGCGAAGCCCGCAGCATTTCGGCTGCGACCCGCGCCGTAGAGCTTTCGCGCAGTGCATTTTATAAGTATAAGGATTGTATTTTTGATTCAGAGAACGGCCGTGAGGTCATCACGGTCATGGCCACCCTGCGGGACGAGACCGGTGCGCTGCAAAGCCTTCTGGCCGGTATCAGCGCCGCAGGCGCCAGTATTGTGACCATCAACCAGTCCACCCCGGAGAATGGGGCTGCGCTGGTGGCGGTCACCATCCGCACCGATACCATGCAGATGTCCCCGGAGGAACTGACCGAAAAACTTTCGCGCCAGCGCATGGTGGTGAGTGTGCGCTGTGGGTATAACCTGTAACAAAACAGGAAACGAGGGAAAGAGAGTATGGCTAAAATTGCAATTCTGGGCTTTGGCACGGTGGGCAGCGGCGTATACGAGGTGCTGTGCCACAATGCTGCAAGCGTCTCCCGCCGGGCTGGCGAACCGGTGGAGGTAAAATATATTCTGGACCCGAAGGATTTTACCGGCAACCCGGTGGAGCCCTTGGTGGTCAAGAATATCGACGTGATCCTGCAGGACCCGGAGATCCAGGTGGTGGTGGAGACCATCGGCGGCACCCGCTTTGCTTACCCCTACGTCAAGGCGTGTCTGGAGAGCGGCCGCAGCGTGTGCACCTCCAACAAGGAGATGGTGGCCACCTACGGTGCAGAGTTGCTGGCACTGGCCAAGGAGCACGGCTGCGCCTTCCTGTTCGAGGCCTCTGTGGGCGGCGGTACGCCCATCATCACCCCCATGCACCAGTGCCTGGCGGCCAACGTCATCACCGAGGTGGAGGGCATCGTGAACGGTACCACCAACTTCATGCTCACCAAGATGGTGCGGGAGGGACTGGGCTTTGAGGATGCGCTGCAAATTGCGCAGGAGCTGGGTTACGCAGAGACCAAGGATCCCAGCGATGACGTGGACGGCCGCGACGCCTGCCGCAAGATCGCCATCCTGTCCTCCATGGTGTGCGGCCACCAGATCTACCCCCAGAACATCCCCACCCGGGGCATCCGCGCCATTACCGCCGCCGATGTGGCCAGCGCCGAAAAGCTGGGCTGCGTTATCAAGCTGATCGCATGGATGAAGCTTGGCAAGGACGGCAGCGTGGCCGCCGGTGTAGAGCCGTGTCTGGTGCCCAAGGCAAACCAGCTGGCCAGCGTGGACGATGTGTTCAACGCGGTGCTGGTCAAGGGCGATATGCTGGGCGATGTGGTGTTCTACGGCAAGGGCGCAGGCAAGCTGCCTACCGCCAGCGCTGTGGTGGCAGACGTGGTGGATGCGCTGAAAAACGGCGCACAGGTGCACGACAGCCTGTTCTGGCAGCCTGCGGACCCGGTGGACGGCATGCTCACCGACCCGGCTCCTGCTGCATATTATGTGCGTGTGGCGGGCATTGCACCCGCTGTGGTGGAGGCCATCTACGGCTACGGCAAGGTGGTGGATGAGCGGTACGAGGGCTGCGCCTACTTTGTGAAGCGCGCCGATGAACGTGCGCTGGCAGAGGCCGCGCGCAAGGTGGAGGCCGTGGGCGGCAGTGTGAAGCTGGTGCTCAAGCGTCTGCCCGAGGAAGTGTAACGGAAAGGAACTGCGGCAATGAAGATCAAGGTTTCGGTCCCTGCCACCAGCGCCAACGTGGGCTCCGGCTTCGATGCGCTGGGTCTGGCAGTTACGTTGTACAACACGGTCACCTTTGAGGACAGCGAGGTGCTGGAGATCTCGGCATCGGACGGCACCCGCATCCCCCGGGGCGAGTCGAATCTCGTGTACCGCTCCGCCAAGGGTCTGTTCGAAAAGGTTGGCAAGCAGATCCCGCCCCTTAAGATCACCCAGACGAACCCCATCCCCATGGCACGGGGTCTGGGCTCTTCTTCGGCCTGCATCATCGCGGGTCTGCTGGGCGCAAACCGGATGCTGGGCGATGTGCTCAACACGCAGGAGCTGCTCACGCTGGCAACTGCCATTGAGGGACACCCCGATAACGTGGCTCCGGCACTGCTGGGCGGCCTGACCAGCAGCGTGTTCGAGGACGGCAAGGTGTATTCGGTCAAGCGGAATGTGGATGAAAGCCTCTGCTTTGCTGCCATCGTGCCGGACTACAAGCTGCTGACCGAGGCAGCCCGCGCAGCCCTGCCTAAAGAGGTATCCCATAAGGACGCGGTGTATAACCTGTCCCGTGCGGCGCTGGTGCCCGCAGCCTTCTGCGAGGGGCGGCACGACCTGCTGGCCATTGCCACCGAGGATAAGCTGCACCAGCAGTATCGCATGCCCCTGATGCCCGGCTCCCGCGAGGTATTCGATATGGCGCGGCTGTGCGGCGCAAAGGCCGTGTATGTGTCCGGTGCAGGCAGCACGGTCATGGCAGTGGCAGAAAAGGCCGAGGCCGAAAAGTTCTATTCCAAGCTGGAAAAAGGTCTGGAGCTGTTGGAAGGTCTGGACGGATGTGAAGCATTTACACTGTTGCAGCTGGATGCCGATAACACCGGCGCAACCGTGGAATGATAAATGGGTAAGGGAAGTGCAAGAACGCTTCCGCCCGGCAAGCCCCCCGCAAGCGCGGGGCGTTAAAGAGGAGAGTGACAAGATATGGCGTTGATCGTACAGAAATTCGGCGGTTCTTCCGTAAAGGACCGTGACCGTATCTTCAACGTTGCGCGGATCGTGGCCAACACCCACAACGCGGGCAATGACGTAGTGGTGGTAGTCTCCGCACAGGGCGACACCACCGATGACCTGATCGCCAAGGCAGGGGAGATCACCCATAACCCCTCGGCGCGTGAGATGGATATGCTGCTGGCCTCCGGCGAGCAGATCAGCATCGCACTGCTGGCCATGGCGCTGAACGAGCTGGGCTGCCATGCCATCAGCCTGACCGGCTGGCAGGCGGGCTTCCGTACCGACCGTGCCTACACCAAGGCGCGCATCACCCGGCTGGAGACCGAGCGGATCTCCTCCGAGCTGGAGCGCAACCGCGTGGTGGTGGTGGCAGGCTTCCAGGGCTTGAACAAGCTGGATGACATCACCACTCTGGGACGCGGCGGCTCCGACACCAGTGCTGTGGCGATTGCCGCTGCCCTGCACGCTGACCGCTGCCAGATCTACACGGATGTGGAGGGCGTTTATACCGCCGACCCGCGCAAAGTGAGCAACACCCGTAAGCTGGAGGAGATCACCTTTGACGAGATGCTGGAACTGGCATCTCTGGGCGCACAGGTGCTGAACAACCGCAGCGTGGAGCTGGCTAAAAAGTACAATGTGGAGCTGGAGGTGCTCTCCAGCCTGAACCCCATCCCGGGTACGGTGGTTAAGGAGGTTACAAAGGACATGGAAGGTATGCTGATCAAGGGTGTCGCCAAGGACACCGATGTTGCCGTTATCACGATTCTCAACGTTCCCGATGAGCCGGGCATGAGCTTTAGGATCTTCGGCCTGCTGGCACAGAAGAACATCAACGTGGACATCATTCTGCAGTCCACCGGCCGCGACGGCAAGAAGGACATCAGCTTTACCTGTGCCGAAGGCGAAGCCGAGCTGGCCATGCGTGTGCTGAAGGAAAGTGCACACTTCAACGATGTCAGTGTGGACACCACCTGCGCCAAGGTCTCCATTGTGGGTGCCGGTATGCAGAGCCACAGCGGCGTTGCCTCCAAGATGTTCGAGGCAATGTCCAACAACAATATCAACATCAAAATGATCTCCACCAGCGAGATCAAGATCTCCTGCATCATCGACCGTGCAGACGCCGACAAGGCTGTCGGTGCCATCCACGATATGCTGTTTGACTGATCTGCGTAAAATTTTTGATTATGGCCTGTCTGCTCCCTGCCGGGGGGCGGGCGGGTCATAATTTTTTTACACACGGCGGCGTTTACACAAATTGCAAAGGGGTGTATAATATAGTTTGAATCTGTGCGGCGCACCGGCGCTGCAACAATGCCGAAAAGGAGCCCCGCCGCATGAGTGAACCCACCCGTACCTCCAGAGCGCCTGCCGAGAAGCGCCTGACCTATCAACAATGGAAGCGCCGCAAAATGCTGCGGCTGGCCCGCAACTGGGTACTGTTTCTGGCCGGCTGCGCGGCGGTGGTAGCGCTGCTGACCGGCGGCATCCTGTGGCTGCTGCCCAAGGTGCACGGTCTGCTGGCCGGGCCAAAGGTATTTGCAGCCAGCGTGTACGACGGCACAGACTATGTATTTAACGCCGCAGATGCCCGGCTTACGCTGGTGAATGCCAACCTGCCCTATACCGCCGAGCCTGCCCCGCTGCTGGATACCGCCGACGAGGTCACCGGCCAGCAGCTGGAGGCCGAAGCTGCCATGCAGTATCGCAGTATGGCCGCCGCCGCGCAGGCGGATGGGGTTAGCCTGATCCTTGTGGCCGGTTATCAGGACGCCGACACCCGTCAGGCCGCCTACGAGGCCCGGGTGCAGACCTACCGCGATAAGCGCAAGAGCGAGGAGGAAGCCGCCCGTCTGGCGGCTACCATCCAGCCCGTCGCCAACGCCAACGAGCACGGCACCGGCTACGCGGCAGATATCCTCAGCGCGGACAATCCGCAGCAGGACACCGGCTTTGCCGAGACCCGCGCCTACGAGTGGCTTACGGCCTACGCGGCGGAATATGGCTTTATCCTGCGCTACCCGCAGGACCGGCAGGCTGCCACCGGCATCGTGTTCGAGCCGTGGCACTGGCGCTATGTGGGGGTGGAAAACGCCCTTGCCATCCGTGCCAGCGGCCTGAGCCTGGAAGAGTTCATCGCCCTGCAGAGGGCAGACTGAATCAAATGCTCTGTGCTGCGGCACAGAGAGAAGGGAACTATCATTGGAACGTACTCTCATTGCACCGGGCGTGCATCTTTCCTGCGACCCGGCTTCTAAATTCAACCGCTGCCGCATCAGCATCCACTTTGCTTTCCCGGCCCAGCGTAAAACGGCCACTGCCCATGCGCTTTTGCCGCTGGTGATGGAGCGCGGCTATGCGGACTGCCCGGATATGACCCGCCTCACCAAAAAGCTGGCAAAGCTCTACGGCGCAGACCTGACCGTGGACGCCCGCCCCATGGGCTGCAACCACAACCTCTGCGTCAGCGTGACCGGCATCAAGGATGCCTTTGCGCTGGAGGGCGAGGCACTGACCGCCGAGTACACGAAAATCGCGCTGGGTGCGGCCTTCCATCCCTATCTTGTGGACGGCTGCTTTGACCCGCAGGCCGTCAGCATTGAAAAGCAGATGCTGAAAAAGGGGCTTGAGGACGAGATCAACGATAAACGCATCTACTGCCTGCATCAGGCCAACCGGGAGTTCTTTGGCGACAGCCCGGCGGGCGTGCGGCAGGAGGGCTATCTGGAAGAGGTGGATGGCCTTACCCCGGCCATGCTGACCGCTGCCTACCGGCAGATGCTGCGCACCGCCAACATCGAGCTGCTGGTGCTGGGCTGCGACGCCGCCCAGACCGCCGCCATCCGGGACGCCCTGCTGACAGAGCTTGCCTGCATCGACCGCGCCCCGCTGCCGCTGGTGGAAAACATGGCCATGCCTGCCATTGCACCGTTGCATAAGACCGAAAACTACGATATGGTGCAGGCAAAGCTGTGTATGCTGTTCACACTGGGGCAGCCCATGCAGCCGCAGCAACTGGCAGCGGTGCGCCTTGCCATGGCGCTGTACGGCGGCAGCGTGACCAGCCGCCTGTTCCTCAATGTGCGGGAGCGGGACCATCTGTGCTACTACTGCTCCTCCTCCTTCCAAAGCTTTACCGGCAGCATGGCGGTGAACAGCGGTGTGGAGCACGCTGATGCCGCCCGCGCAGAGCAGGCAATTTTGAAGGAACTTGCAGACCTGTGCGCCGGCCCTATCACCGACGAGGAATTTGAGGACTGCCGCCGGGGCTTGCTCAGCGGCATGAACGGGGTAGAGGACAGCCTTGGCGGCATCGAGAGCTGGTACTACATCGAGGTGCTGCGCGCCGGTGCCAACAGCGCTGCACCCATCCAGAGCCCGGAGCAGGCGCGGAATGCTCTGCGCGCCGTGACCAAAGACGAGGTGCGGGATATCCTGCGCCGCCTGACCCTCTCGGTCAGCTATCTGCTTACAAAGGAGGATGCTGCCCATGCCGCAGAATAACCAGACCCTGCTGGAAAAGACCGTGGCCGACCAGTGGCAGACCCTGCCCTCCGGCCTGACGGTGCTGGTGCGCCCCATGCCGGGCTATTCCAGCACCCATGTGATCTATGCCACAAAGTTCGGTTCCATCGACCGGGATTTCTGCCTGAACGGGCAAACGGTGCATCTGCCGGCGGGTGTGGCGCATTTTCTGGAGCACAAAATGTTCGAGGACGAGGACGGCGATGCCTTTGCCAAGTACGCAAAGACCGGTGCCAACGCCAACGCCTTTACCAGCTTTGACCGCACCTGCTACCTGTTCACCGCCACCCAGCAGTTGGACGAAAGCTTGGACGTGCTGCTGGGCATGGTAGGCCACCCCTACTTTACCGAGCAGACCATCGCCAAGGAGCAGGGCATCATCGGGCAGGAAATCAAAATGTACGATGACAGCCCGGACTGGCGGCTCATCACCGGCCTGTTCGAGTGCCTGTACCACAGCCACCCCATCCGCAGCGACATCGCGGGCACGGTGGAGAGCATTGCCGAGATCACGCCCGCCATGCTGTACGACAGCTGCAAGGCTTTTTATGCCCCGGGCAATATGGTGCTGGCTGCGGCCGGCAACACCACTATGGAACAGATCCTTGCCGCCTGCAAGCGGCACGGTCTGATGGAGCCCCGCCCGGCACAGAAGGTGCAGCGGCTGTGGGCCACGGAGCCCATGACCCTTGCCGCTACGGAAAAAACGCTGACCATGCCGGTCTCCAAGCCCTGCTTCGGCGTAGGCTTTAAGGAAGAGCCGCTGTCTGCGGACGATCTGCGCACCGAGGCGCTGTACGACCTTGTGCTCAGCTGCATCGTGGGCGGGATGTCGCCGCTGTACCGCCGCCTGTATGACGAAGGCCTTGTGAACCCCGGCTTTGGCGGCGAGGTGCTGCGGGTGGACGGCTGCTGCTGCATCCTGTTCACCGGAGAGAGCGATGTACCGGATACTGTGCGGCAGCTGCTGCTGGACGAGATCGCCCGGGTGCGCGCCGCAGGGGTGGACAGGGAAGTGTTTACCTTGTGCAAGAACGAAAAATACGGCCAGCTGATCGAAAATCTGGAAAACGTGGAAGACTCGGCCAGCCAGATGGCAGACTTTGCCCTTAGCGGCCAGACGGTGGCGCAGCAGATCTCCATGCTGGCAGGGCTGACCGCAGAGGATGCGGACGCTGCCCTGCAGCACATCCTGTGCACCGACCGCATGGCTACCATGTACATCCTGCCGGATGGCACGGCGCAGGCGGCAGAAGAGGACGAGGAGGAAGAAGAATGACAAATCTGGTACAGTTCCCGGGTCTGGGACTGAGTTTTCACCTGAACCGCGTGGCCTTTACCATCGGCGGGGTCAGCATCTACTGGTACGGCGTGTGTATTGCGGTGGGTCTGTGTCTGGCGCTGGTCTTTGCCTTCCGGCACAGTCTGGAATTTGGCGTAGACCCGGACAGCATGGTGGACGTCATCCTTATTGGCGTAGTGCTGGGCATCATCAGCGCCCGCGCCTACTATGTAGCTATGGCACCTTTTAAATACGAGAGCATCTGGGAGATGATCGCCATCCGGGATGGCGGCCTTGCCATCTACGGCGGCATCATCGGCGGCTTTCTGTTCGGCGGTCTGGCCTGCAAGTGGCGGGGCGTGCCGGTGCTGCCCATGTTCGACCTTACCGCTATGGGCTTTCTCCTCGGGCAGGGCTGCGGCCGCTGGGGCAACTTTTTCAATCAGGAGGCCTTTGGCTGCAACACCACCCTGCCGTGGGGAATGTACAGCGAGGCCACCCGCGCTTACCTGATGAGCAGCACGGTCACGGTGCCCAAGGGTGTGGTCATCGACCCCAACCTGCCGGTGCATCCCACCTTTTTGTACGAGAGCATTTGGTGCTTTGTGGGCTTTTTCCTGCTGTTCCGTTACATCAAAAAGCGCAAGTTCAACGGCGACATCACCTTGCGGTACCTGATCTGGTACGGCGCAGGCCGTTTCTGGATCGAGGGTCTGCGCACCGACAGTCTGATGCTGGTGCCCTCCATCGGGCTGCGGGTATCCCAGCTGGTGGCAGGCATCGCCGTGGTGGCGGGCATTGCGGCAGAGGTGTACTTTACCCGTAAGTTCAAGGACAAGCCTTTGCTTGTGCCGCTGGCGCTGAACGCCGAGAATAAGGCGGCTCAAAAGAAGCTGGACGGTCCCATCTCCTTTGCAGGGAAGGACACCCAGCTGCTGGCTTCCAGCCCGCGCAAGCTGTTTTTGGAAAAGACCGAGGCCTATAATGCGCAGGTGAAAGCCGCCATAGAACAGACCGGGCAGAAAAAAGCGTAAAAATCTGCGCAAAAAGGGAAATTTCCTCTTGCAATCCGGTTGGGTTTTTGCTATAATATTCTAGCCGCATGGTGTGGGCGCCTGAAATGGCCCGCAGTAAGGGTCTGCCTTTACGACCAGCGAGTACAACGAAAAGGAATGAACAAAATGTACGCAATC
>ENA-UONW01002252-UONW01002252.1-human-gut-metagenome-genome-assembly--contig:-CS52-NODE-2252-length-19556-cov-7.472283_pt1 | contig 19556 bp, 20 predicted proteins | sample MGYA00242463_ERZ724010 | MGnify/ENA metagenome assembly ERZ724010 | reverse complement strand
TCCACATGAAGGCATTATATGAAGTCTGCGCCTGGCTTGCGCGGCTTATATCCCCACCCTGAACGACGGGGCTTTACGCCGCTGTCGGTAACGATGTAAATCCCGGGACCTGCGGCCCTGTTTTCCGTTCCCTGTGCCGTGCATCTCGGAAGGGCGTATTTTTTCAGGCCCCGACAGCCGTCGGTATCGGCTCGTATTTCTTAGCCCTCGCAACTTCCTGCGGCTTACCGTTGTCATTGCCCCCTCAGCGACGCTTCACATGCTCGTGCAAGCGCTCGGTGCCGTGATTCCTGTTTCCTCGGATACCGCAACCGGGTCAGTTTCCTTGTCCCCCTTTATTCGGGGGTTCCTTAAAAAGGGAAATGACGTTTTGTTTTTTGCCCTCGCTCTCTTCGTGCCCCTTCTTGCTTAACAATCGAAAAACCTTTTTGTTTCAAACAGTGTTACGATACCGAGCCCTTAGGTTTCGATTTCCCCTATGAACGAACTTTTCCTTTTCTTTTTGCTCATTGTCGTCACGGTCCTGACACCGGGACCGGGGGTTTTGTACACGATTTCCTGCGGGTTTCGGTACGGCAAGCGCCATCTCCTGCTCTCGCCTGCAGCCATTTCGCTCGGGGTTTTCATTACCAATGTGTTAACGGCTGCCGGGCTCGGAGTCATCGTAGCCGCCTCGCCGCGCCTTTATTTTGCGATTCAAATCGTCGGGGCTCTGGTGTTGATTTATTTGGGATATCGAAACTGGGCGGCTAAAGTCGTCGATTTGTCCGATGCGCATCAACCGGAGCACGCAGGTCATGACGAGGACGTAAAGGGTGCCTTTATGTTCGGTGTTTTACTGAGCATCACAAATCCGGTGTTGATTGTGAGTTTGGTCGCTCTTTTCCCGCAATTTATTCATCCCGATGAAAACTACGTGCACAAGGCGGCTCTTTTGATTGCCATTTACACGGCAGTGTGTTTTGCCGGTCACACACTTTATAGTTCGCTCACGGTTCTGGCAAGCCAGTACCTAAAGGGCGAGCGCGTCTCGCGGATTCTCAATCGAGGAAGCGCCCTGCTTTTCTGGCTCATAAGTCTCGGAATTCTCGGGCGGACTGTCGATGCCCTGTAAGTCGGGAGCGATTCATACCTTCTTCTCTCGCCCCCGACACAAACTTTACTGCCCTACTTCTTGTTGTGGAACGTGACCTTACCGGCCTTCTTTAGCGCGGCAAATTCGGCCTTTACTTCGTTTAAGTCCTTCATAAACCAGGGATTTGCATGTAAGACGGCCACATTGGCTGCGCCGATCAGACGGGCATTTTCCACATCCGATGCCCAGTGGTACCCGCAGATTACACGCGAGCGCCCCATATCCAGACCGCGTTCCAAAATCGCGTCCTTGTTGTCCGGATTAATCTCCGCCAAAATCAGTGCAACGGCCCAGCCGCGAGCCGAATGTCCCGAGGGATACCCGCCATCTTTAGAAAGTCTTGCCTCATCGTCCTTGTAGCACGTGGGCTGCCCGTAATAAACGAACGGACGAATCCGGTTATACTTTTTCTTGGCGCCGCGCGGAGCCAAGGAACCGGTTTCGCTGCGTAGGTGCTTGATGAATTTATACAGTTTCGGCGTGTCTTTTTCCGTGATTTTCACACCGAAGGCATCCTGAAAAGCGAGGTGAACCTTTGAGCCTGCGGCATCGAGAATCGCCTGGCGTCCGCGCTCGGCCGTACGCATCTTAAGACCCTCTTCATAGGCGATGCGGTCGGAATCGTTAACCGGGTCACCGGCTTTCACGGGCAACGGAGGCGGCGGAATGAGCGCCACACTGTCGACCGTTTCATCCAAGGTCGAATAGTATTTTTTCGGATCCGTGAGGGCGTCACTCCCGGTAATCGGAGCGGCAAGAACCGTTCCGGCAAAGCAAAGCGCTGCAGCGACGAGGGTCAATTTTTTCATACATATCTCCAAAAAATTTATACAGTACAAAAACGTTTTTATCGGGAAAAAATCTATCGGATGCGCGGCAAGTACGCGATAGATCGTGTGTTCGCCGCACTTTTTTATTCTACGATGGGAGAAAGGAGATTATGCGCAAACGCAACAAATCTTAAGGGAAAACCCTAGAGGCGCATTGAAATGGTTCTCGACAAACTTCCTCTCTTTCCTTTTAATCGATTTCTTTGCGTCGACGTCATGCGTATCTGTTGCACAAATGATTCTTTTTCGGAGGGGAAGTTCAAAGCTTCTTGTTCGACCTTAATTGACAGCGTTCTCAACTGTCTTGCTGACGGTCATGACGGACAAGGCGGACACTTGCGTTCTATGCTAAGCGTTACGACCCAAAGCATTTCCTTTGAAAAAAACGAACGGCGCAAACCGGCTGTCAGATTTCACCTAAGTTGCAAAGGGTTTTCTCAAAACTATTCCGTTGTACGAAGGAAAAGCCCGGGAAAAGACCTCTTGAGAAAACGCCTTAAAAATTACCTCGGCCCTTTGTTCGAATCAAATCGGAAAGACCGGAAAAGGGTTTGTTTTTCACCGAATTCAGAGCATTTTCTTCCCGTGTCTCTTTTTGAGGTTGGACCTGACAGACTTCGTGTCGAGGGAAGGCCGGAAGGCTCAATAAAAGCTCTTCTTCCACCAGATGCGCCAGATCAAAATGCGTCGACCCGACAATGACGTCAAACTCGCCGTCCTCGTCAATCGGAAGGCTATCGGCCTCATCTTCCGTTTGCGTCAAAAGAAAAGGAACGGTTTTTTCAATCCGGATGCGGCACGGTTCGGCGCAATACACGCACGATGTCGTGAGCATCGCATCGACGGTCAGTTCCACGGCCGTAAGTCCTCGTTTCCCTTCTCGGGGCGTGAGGACAAATCCCACATCCGCCGATTTGGCTTCGCCTGTGAGCGTCTCGGTCAGGCGCGGCATCTCCGATAACGAAAGCGAGCCGGAAAGTGTCTTTTTCGAACGGGCGAAGTCGAAAACATTAAGAATCATGGAAACCTCTTAAAACCTTTACAATGAGCCCATTATGTCAAATCCACCGCTTATTTTGGCAAGTTCCTCCGTGTACCGAAAGGAACTGCTCGCTCGCCTCGGTCTTCCTTTTGAAACGTTTTCGCCCGAAATCGACGAAACGCCGCATCTCGGGGAGTCGCCCTACGCCCTTTCGGTGCGCTTGGCGCGAGAAAAAGCCCTTGCGGTTCGCGCCGTGAGACCCGGGGCTGTCATCATTGCCTCCGACCAGGTCTGTGAACTGAACGGCAAACCCATCGGGAAACCCGGCACCTTTGCTCGGGCCCGTGAACAACTTCGTGCCATGGCCGGCCGAAAGGCCGTCTTCCACACAGCGCTTTGTGTGCTTGATGTTGCCGGCCACGCACATGAATGCGTGAGCGATACCGTCATTACGATGCGACAACTCACCGATAGGGCCATTGACGACTACCTCACACGAGAAAAACCGTTTGCGTGTGCCGGGAGTGCCAAAATCGAGCGCCTCGGGATTGCCCTTATGGAATCGGTTGAAAGCGACGATCCGACCTCGCTTATCGGGCTGCCGCTTATGCACCTTACAACTTTTCTCATTGCGTCCGGGGTACCGCCCGTTCGGGGCCTCGTATGACAGGGACTCTTTATTTACTCCCCAATCGGATTGCCGAAACAGCGGTAAGCGACGTTCTCCCTGAAAAAACCGTGCGCATTGCACGACAAACCGAGTACTTTTTGGCGGAAAACGCCAAATCGGCACGCGCTTTCTTAAAAGCTTTGGGGCACCCGAAACCCCTCGCGGACCTGACTGTTCATGCAATCGGTCACAAGCCCGATTCGCGTTATTTTCAGGCATGGTTAAACCCTGTCCTTCAAGGCAAAGACGCCTGTATTGTCAGCGAATCGGGGTGCCCGGGTATTGCGGATCCGGGAGCCGCCCTGGTGGCCCTGGCCCACTCGCTCGGGATTAACGTCGTCCCGCTTGTCGGTCCATGTTCGATCCTCTTAACACTGATGGGAAGCGGACTGACGGGACAGCGATTTCGCTTTTGGGGTTACCTGCCGATTGAAAGTGATTCACGCGACAAAGCGATTCGGCACCTTGAGAACGAAAGCCGCGCCGGAGAAACAGAGCTTTTTATCGAAACGCCCTATCGCAATAATACGATGCTCGAAGCGCTTGTAAGGACCCTAAGTCCCGGGACGCTTCTTACGGTCGGAACCGACATCACGGGCCCAACCGAATCGCTTCGTACGATGAAGGCCGCACGTTGGAAGGATCACCTCGGGACACTTGCGAAAGTGCCGACCGTCTTTGCACTGATGGCCCTGTCTCGAGGGAAAGTCATACTAACGTAATCTGTCTACTCAAACAAAAGTGCTTTTAGTTGGGGGACCGAGTCGGCAAGCCCGGCATGCGGCAGTGCCGTAAGTTCCTCCTGTGTACAGGCTCCGTATGTGACGCCGATACCCGAAACCCCGGCGTTGGCCGCCATGCGTAAATCCAGAGTCGAATCACCGACCATGACCGTACGATTCAAGGCCACACCGAGCTCTCGGCAAATATCGAGAATCATGCCCGGCTGCGGTTTGGGATTGAGAACATTCCCGGCACGTGTTGCGTCAAATAGGGCCGTAAGGTTCGTCCGCGTCAAAACGCGCCCGATTCCCCGCTCGCTTTTTCCCGTGGCAAGAGCAATCTTGACGTCTCCGGCGTGCAGTTCACGTAATAGTTCCCGAACTCCGGGAAAAAGCGTAAGGGTCTTTTCCTTCTCAAGGTAAAAAGTCCGGTACGTTTCTTCAAAAGTGCCCCAGCAACGCTCCGGGCAGTCCGGCATCAAAAAGTGCATGGCATCGGCCCGGCCCATCCCGATCGCCCGACGCGTTTTATCGGCGTCGGGAACCGGATATCCGAGGGCTTTTGCGGCGTAAGCGAAGGCTTCGATAATGGCCCCCGTGGACGGCATGAGAGTTCCGTCCCAGTCAAATACCACTAAATCAAATCGCGGTATCATCAACTTTTCCCTTTGATTTCAAAGCTGTTAGTAAGCACTCACATTCTTTGGGCTCCGAGCAACGGATTTCGACAGGACTGCCCGAAACCGGGTGCGTAAACGCAAGGCGGTAAGAATGCAAATAAAGCCTCTTAAAAGGAACCCCGAGAGCCCCCTTGGCAATGGAGTCATTCATTGCATAGTCGCCGTACTTACTGTCGCCGACAAGCGGGAAACCGACGGATGCCGCATGCACGCGAATTTGGTGTGTGCGACCCGTTTTAAGTTCGGCCTCAAGGTACGAAACGGGGCCGAAACGATGTAAAAGCGTAAAAATCGTGTGTGAGAAAAGCCCTTTTTCTTGATCCACTCGGACGCGTCTTTCGCCAGACGCTAGGGTGTACTTGGCAAGCGGCGCCTTCACGTGCTCGCGTTCGTTGACCCAGTCCCCGACAACGAGGAGCCGATAGAACTTATGAACGTTTCCCTCGCGGATGGCCTCCTGAAAGCGCACGAGAGCTTTGCGCGTTTTGCATAAAACTAAAGCTCCCGAGGTATCCCGATCGAGCCGATGGGCGAGTTCGAGCATCGGAGCTTCGGGGCGCGTCGCACGCAGTCGCTCGATGAGGCCGAACGACACACCCGACCCCCCGTGGCAGGCAAGACCTGCAGGCTTATCGACAATCAGTAAATCCCGGTCTTCGAAAAGAATCGATAGTTCCCCTTCCTCGTAGGATCGGGCTGCGGCTTTAGCTTCCCTTTGCGCCATACGCATCGGGGGGATGCGCACACAATCGCCTAAGTTGAGGCGTTGCGAAACGGTCGCACGTTTTTTATTGACGCGGACTTCACCCCCGCGAACGATACGGTAAATGTGGCTTTTGGGAACACCCTTGGTGACTGAAAGGAGAAAATTGTCGAGCCTCTGGCCTTCGTGCGCGGCATCGATTGAGACGAAACGCACAGCGGAATTTTCCGATCGATTGCAGGCAACACTCGGATTTTTAATGAATTTTGAAGGACTCTCAGGCATAGGATTCGCTATAATGACGTCCGCACGCTTCGGCAGTTCCGATGAACCCCCGATGTTTTGTGTTGGCGTCGGAATTTTACCCGATGCCGTTGCCGTTTTTCGGCAACACGGCGCACGCGTCCGATGAAACTGTTTTACGTCGTTAAAACAAGTCCCGAACCGGCGCAAAGATACTGTTTATTAACGCAAAAAAGTGCTTTTGATTCAATGCACGTCCCGATGCCGCGTCGCGTCAGTAAACGCCCGGTGCACGATGGGAGGAATCGAACCGAGTTCTTTTTTGCGCGCCGTGCCCGCCAGGCACGGCAAATGCCGAGACGAAAGGGGTCTCGGGTTGAAGAGATACGTTTTGTGTTGACAGGATTCGGGCTTATTTTTTGGTTGTTGGGCTTTCCGCTTCCCAAACAAGCGGATGGCGTAGCGTTCACGCCTGCCGGTACAAAATTGACGGACACGGGTCGGAGAGCTCTCTCCGAAAATCGCCTACTTAGGATTTCCCACACGGTCGACCGACCAAGCCTGCGACGGTTGCACTTGCGACTGCGTATGCCGCTTTACCGTCCATAAAATCCCTCTCTTCTTCCCGACATCACCGATCGTCCCGCACGTATCAGTTAAGTGTCTACGTTAATGGCGCTTAAAAGGGAAACGAAAGTGAAACGCATGCTGTTTAACGCGACACACGCCGAAGAGACGCGCGTGTGCATCGTAGACGGTCAGCAGTTAATTGATGTCGATATCGAGACATACGGCCGGGAACAGAAAAAATCCAACATTTACAAGGGCATCATCACACGCATCGAACCGAGCCTGGAGGCGTGCTTCGTCGATTACGGCGAAGAGCGACACGGTTTTCTGCCCTTTAAGGAAATCTCCCGCAGTTACTTTAAAGAGGGCGTAGACGTACGGACCGTCGGTATCCGCGATGCCGTCACAGAAGGTCAGGAAATCATCGTCCAAGTCGAGAAAGAAGAACGCGGTAATAAAGGCGCGGCCTTAACGACTTTTATTAGCTTAGCCGGGCGCTACCTTGTCCTCATGCCCAACAACCCGCGCGGAGGCGGCGTCAGTCGCCGTATCGAAGGGGAAGAGCGCCAAGAATTGCGCCAGACGATGGAGCAACTTGATTTGCCCCGCGGAATGAGCACCATTGCCCGCACGGCCGGCATCGGGCGGTCCTTAGAAGAACTGCAGTGGGACTTAAATTACCTTCTGAAACTTTGGGAAGCGATTGAAGAAGCCGCTACGCCTCAGTACGTCTTTGAGACGACCGAAGGCGGCAGTAAGGTGACCCACTACGTCACGGACCCGGAGAAAAACGGCAAGAAATTAAAGCGCGCCAATCCCGCCCCCTTCCTTATTGTCGAAGAAAGCAATCTCGTGATTCGCGCGATCCGCGATTACTTTCAGCCCGATATCGGAGAAATTCTCGTGGATACGGAAAGTATCTACGAGCAAGCGCGTCAGTTTATGAGCCACGTGATGCCCGACATGGTCGATCGCGTTAAGCTTTACAAAGAAGACACGCCCCTATTCTCGCGCTTTCAGGTTGAGCATCAGATTGAAACGGCCTATGCACGAACCGTTCCGCTTCCCTCGGGCGGAGCCATTGTGATCGACCACACCGAAGCGCTTGTGGCCGTGGACGTGAACTCAGCCCGTGCCACGCGCGGGTCGGATATCGAGGAAACGGCGTTTCGCACCAACTGCGAAGCAGCCGATGAAGTGGCACGTCAGATGCGCTTGCGCGACCTCGGTGGTCTGATTGTCATTGACTTTATCGATATGGACGACCCGAAAAATCAGCGCGCTATCGAGCAGCGCATGAAAGAGGCGATTCGTCCCGATCGCGCCCGTGTACAAATCAGCAAAATCAGTCGTTTCGGACTCCTGGAACTTTCGCGCCAGCGCCTCCGCCCGTCGCTTTCCGAAGGCAATCATGTCACCTGCCCGCGTTGCAACGGTGTGGGGGTCATTCGCGATACCGAATCGAGCGCCCTGCAAGTGTTGCGCATTTTGCAGGAAGAAGCGACAAAAGAAGGCACCGGCGCCTTGCACGCTCAGGTCCCGGTGGATGTGGCAACCTACCTACTGAACGAAAAACGTGCGGAAGTAACAAAACTCGAACACCGGTACCGTGTTCCGATTGTGCTTATTCCCAATACGTTCCTCGAGACCCCGCACTACCATATCGAACGCTTGCGCGCCGATGACGAGCGCTTAGACGACGACGTTGCAAGCTACAAGCGCGCTGAGGAATTGACGACCGTTGCGGATGATCCGTATGCGGTACAAAAGGCCGAAGATAAGCCCGACCGCCCCAAACAGATTCCGGTGATTAAGAATATTCTGCCGAAGGATGTGGCGCCCAAGCACGAGGAGACCTTGAAAGAAGAACCGGCTCCGATAAGTCTCATGGATAAGATTTTGGGCTTTTTCGGATTCGGCAAGGATAAAAAAGAAGAGGTTGCTCCCTCCGCACGTAGCAAGCGCGATGCCGGACGCCGTAAGAGCTCCCGCACCAGTCGCGAAGAACGGACACAAAGAGCCGAACGCCGTCGTGAACGCAACAAAGAGCGCCGCGAGAAGCTTCGCAAGACATCGGAAAACGCCGATGAGACACTTGCCGAGGCCGCAACGGCTCAAGAAGCATCGCTTTCTGCCGTGAAAGAAGAGCGTAAGGTCAATCGTCGGGCGCGCACGCGCCGTCGTACGGAAGAGACGGAAAAATCTTTGCACACTGCCAAGACCGAGCAAGGACCTCAAGAGACGATTCTGGAAAGCCCCAAGGCCCCTTCTGCGGAAAGCCGGGAGATGCAGGCAGAAGCCCTGTCCCCTCTGGCCGAAGAAACGCCCGTTGATATTGACGCAGTCAATCAAGCGCTTGAACTCGCGCGGCTTCAGGAGCGCTCGGCTCACCGCTCGAAAAAAGAGGCCGTCAAGAGCGATGAGGAAAATAAGGCCGCGCCCTCGGATATGCCCGAGCAAGATGCAGAACCTGTGATTGAAAGCGACAGCCGTCGACGCCGTCCGAGAAGACGTCGTCCGCCCAAGGCCACCGAAGCCGTTCGCGTGATTGCCGATTCGGCAGCCTCGGAAGAAGCCCCGACTTCGTCGGAGGCCGAGAGTGCCTCCCCTTCGGCGCCGGAAACCCCCGCGCCCGAAATAAAGGCCCCTGTCGTATCTGAGCCCGAAAAGGCATCGGAACCTGCGACCGAAATTGAATCGGAAAAAAAGAGCGAGCCCAAAGCCTTAGATCAGGTTGCGCCGGAGACTCCTAAGGAAAAAGACATTTCCGAAGGCCTCGAAGAAAACCTGAAGAAGGCGGGACTAACACAAGTTGCGACAAAGGCAGGATTGGCCGAAGCACCGGTCTATGAGCCCGTTAAGCACATAGGGCGTCCGAGACCCGTGCTTCCGCCCGTTGTTAAAGAGCCGCTCATTCAGGTTCAAACGAAAAAGGACGAATAAGCCTTAACGTTCGGCACCTGATGTCCCGATTTCGCAGGCTGCCTCGGCAACCGAAGCGAAGTCGGGATTTTTTATCCGATCCGATGCTCCTTAACGCGTCGGATTATCGTAAATTAACCCGAAGTTGTCGCACTGCGCCCGCTGCAAAAGCGCCGCATCAATCAGCACCAACGCCGCCAGAGCCTCAAGAATCGGAGCGGCACGCAAAGCGACACACGGATCGTGCCGCCCTTTGGTGATGATTTGAACGTCTTGACCTTCTTCATTGAGGCTTCGAAGCGGCGTTGAGACCGACGGCGTGGGTTTAATCGCCACGTGTAGGACAATCGGGGCGCTCGAAGAGATGCCTCCGAGGATGCCGCCTGCGTGATTGGACGCAAACCCCTCATCGAGCATTTCATCGGCATTTTCCGTGCCCTTTTTCCCTGTGACGGAAAAGCCGTCTCCGATTGAGACTCCTTTGACGGCGTTTAACCCCATCAGAGCATAGGCAAGTTTCGCATCGAGTCGGTTATAGACAGGATTTCCGAGCCCGGCCGGCACGCCGCGCGCCTCAACAAGAAGTTCGCCTCCGATGCTGTCCCCTTCTTTACGAACAGCGTCGACATACTCCTTGAGTTCTTCGATTTGATCGTCATTGGCGGCAAAAAACGGATTTTGATTGACATAGGACCAATCCTTAAACCGCACGCGCCGCACGCCGATTTTGGTCACACGAGCCCGAATGACAATCCCGAGATTCTCCGAAAGCCACTTTTTCGCAACGGCTCCGGCTGCGACGGTCGGTGCCGTGAGTCGTGCCGACGAACGCCCCCCGCCTCGCGGATCCCGGATTCCGAACTTGGCAAAGTATCCCCAGTCGGCGTGGGCCGGACGAAATCGGTCGGCAATGTCGGTATAGTCGTGACTTTTTTGGTCGATATTGGGAATTAAAAGCGCAATGGGCGTGCCCGTCGTGCGCCCCTCATAGACGCCGGAAAGAATCTGAACGTCGTCGGTTTCTTTGCGTTGCGTGACAAAGCGCGAGGTTCCGGGACGCCGACGCATTAGTTCGCGCGCGATATCCTCGACAGATAGCTCCATCCCCGGAGGGCAACCGTCGATGACACATCCGACGGCAGGTCCGTGGCTTTCTCCGAAATTAGTGACGACGAAAAGTTCTCCGATACTCGACGAAGGCACAGTGCACTCCTAGTGTGGTTCAATTAAAGGCAAATTGTAGCGGTTGCCCTATCATTGCGGTGTAAAGAGACGAAGAGGACCTATGCAAAACCATCCCATCGACATCCAATGGCTGACCGATACCTTAACGGACGTGCAAGAGACGCTGGGAAAGGCCCTGGATTTACTTCAAAGCGACCCCCGGCACGCGCAAGGCGTCCTCGAGCACGAAATTCCGGCCCTTTATGCCAAGCTTAACTATGCGGTCAATACGGCTCGAATCGGTCCGGATGCAATCAACACCCCGGACCACGAGGCCTTAACGGCTTGGCCGAGCACTGAAGAATTTAACGCCTTTTATGTTCGCAAGCCCCGAAGAACGCCCCGAAGCGCTCCTACAAAATCACGACCTCGTACTGCAAAATAATCGAGTAACGCTTCTTGATTCCGTCACGAACAGCCCGGGCAACGGTCATGACGTCTTGAGCCGTTGCCTGTCCGCTATTGACAATCACAAGCGGTGCCTTGTGAAACACGTGCGCCTGCCCGCACCTTTTGCCGCGCACACGCCCGTGCGCAATCAGCCAGGCAGCCGAGACCTTGATGCGACCCGAAGACATCGTGTGGTAGGGAATCGCGGGGTGCTCCTTTAAAACACGCCTTCCGTGCATGCGCGATAGGATCGGATTTTTAAAAAAGCTGCCGGCACTTCCGAGGCGCTTAAGACCGGGAAGTTTAGATTTTCGAATATCCCGGACTTGACCGGCCACAACAGCGGGCGTAATCATCTTAGCCGTGAGCGCGCGAAGGCGCTCGGCAAGGGCTTGGTACTTTAAGTTCGGGACAAATCGCTTGGAAAGGTGAAACGTCACGCTAAGGACGATAAGCCCGGCGCCCTCGGGGGATTTAAAGTAACTCGTGCGATATCCGTAGGCAAGGTCCTTGCGGTCAAGCTCCAAGACGGAACGGCTCTGCGGGTCAAAGCATGTCACGGAAGAAATCGCATCTTTGACTTCCATGCCGTAGGCCCCGATGTTTTGGACAGCCGCACCGCCCACAGAACCCGGAATTCCCGAGAGGTTCTCAATGCGACTCCATTTGCTTTTGACGGCATCGAGTACAAATTCAGACCAATCTTTTCCGGCACCGACCGTAACGTCTACCCAAGCCTCGTCTTCCCGAACGATTCGAACGGACCGATCGACCGAGTGGAGCATAAGGCCCTCGTAGTCTTTTGTCAGAACGAGGTTCGACCCGCCGCCGAGAATGAACACCGGGAGCCCGGCAACTTCCGGGCGTCCTAATAGGCCTTTGAGTTCTTCAACCGTGGAAAACTCGGCATAGTAACGAGCCTTAGCCGGCAAACGAAAGGTGTTTTTGTCAGCAAGTTCGACATTCTCAAGCAATTCTGTCATCGGAATCTTTCCCCAAGTGCTGCAAACGGGCGGAAATCTTGGCCTGAACCGTGGCGTTGTCGATGCCGGCATCAACAAAAAGTTCTGAATTGGTCCCCTGAGCAATAAAGCGGTCCGGGAGGCCCACTTGAAGCGTCGGCACGAGAATTTCCTCCTCGGCAAGGACCTCAAGGACGCCGCTTCCCGCGCCCCCGGCGATTACGCCCTCTTCGGCCGTCACGACCAAATCGTGTTCGCGTGCACACCGGCAGATTGTTTGAACATCCAAGGGTTTGACAAAGCGCATATCCACGACCGTGGCATCGAACTTTATGGCAGTCTCCCAAAGGTTTTTGACCATGGAGCCGAAGGCAAAAATCACAATACGCCCGAAATCGGTCTTTTGAGTTCGACGCAAGATGCGCGCACGCCCGATAGGCATTGTCTCAAAGTCATTTCCGGCGTCAACGCCCCGCCCTGTGGCTCTCGGATAACGCACGGCAGCGGGAGTGCCGAGTTTGACGGCTGTCGTGAGCATCTTGCGACATTCGGCCTCATCACTCGGAGCCATAATCGTCATGTTCGGAAGACTGCGCAAATAGGCCAAATCAAAAGCACCGTGGTGGGTGGCTCCGTCAGCGCCTACGATGCCGGCCCGATCGACGGCAAACGTCACCGGCAGATTCTGCAAAGCCACGTCATGCAAAATCTGATCGTAAGCGCGCTGAGCAAACGTCGAGTAAATCGCCACTACCGGGTGCAATCCCTCACACGCCAAGCCCGCCGCATACGTCACGGCGTGTTGCTCGCAGATAGCAACATCGCGATAGCGCTTCGGGAATCTCTTTTCAAATTCGACAAGTCCGCTTCCTTCGCGCATCGCAGGCGTGATGGCATAAAGCTTCGGGTCGACCTCGGCCATATCGCAAATCCACTTGGAAAAGACTTCCGTGTATGTCGGGTGCGCGGAATCGGTCTGCCGCATCACCGGGTGAGCCGGATCGAAGGGGCCGACTCCGTGGTAGGTCGTCGGATCTTTTTCCGCAGGCTCATAACCTTTGCCCTTGACAGTGCGAACATGAAGGACAACCGGACCCGTGGGCCCTTCTAAGTCCCTTAATTTCGAGAGCATGCGCACGAGTCCTACAACGTCGTGTCCGTCAATCGGACCGAAGTAATTGAGGTCATAGGTCGAGAAAATCGATGACGGAGGACTTAAAAAGTTCACCGTCTGTTTTTCCATGCGCTTAGCAAGTTCATGCAACGTCGGTGTATTTTTCAAAATCGACTTACCGAGATTGCGCATCTTCCAAAACGGACTCGTGCTCACGAGTTTACCGAGGTGTCCGCAAAGCGCACCGACCGGAGGGGAAATCGAGCAGTTGTTGTCGTTCAGAATAATTAAAAGGCGCACGCCTTCCTTGTAGTCGCCGGCGTGGTTTAGTGCCTCGCTTGCCATACCGCCCGTTAAAGCTCCGTCCCCGATGACGGCAATGTGCCAGCGTGTGTCATGCCCCTCAAGGTGCGAGGCCACGGCCATCCCGAGGGCCGCTGAGATGGATGTGGACGAATGCGCCGTTCCGAAGGCGTCATACTCGCTTTCATCGCGGCGCGGAAAGCCGGATAACCCCTTGTACTGACGAATACGCTTTAAGCCCTCGCGCCGCCCCGTCAAAATCTTGTGGGCGTAGGCCTGGTGCCCGACGTCCCAGACAAGTCTGTCATCGGGCGTGTTAAAGACATAGTGAAGGGCGAGCGCCAGTTCCACACTTCCGAGAGAACTTGAAAGGTGTCCGCCCGTGTGGCTTACGCACTCGATGATATACGAGCGAATCTCGCGGGCCACATCGGCCAACTTTTCCACGGGAAGTTTTCTTAAGTCCGCCGGGCTGTCAATCGTTTGTAAAAGAGGTGTCTCTGTCATTTCGTCCGCCCGATCATGGTATGAGCAAGATCTGCTAAGTGTAGGACTGTTAAAGCCTCGAAAAGCCCTGTTTTTTCAATTTCATTAAGGGCTGCAAGAGCCTCATCAAGGGTGCTTGCGGCAAGTTTGCGCGACGCATCAAGCCCCAAAAGCGATACATAGGTCGGCTTGTGGCAAAGTGCGTCCTTGCCGGCCGATTTTCCGAGCGTTTGCGTATCGCTTGTCACATCAAGAATATCATCGACGACCTGAAACCCTAAGCCGATTGCTCCGCTAAAGTCGGCTAAAAGCCCTTGAACGGCCTCGTAACGCTTCATGTCGCCGCACAAGGCTCCCATATCGACGCAAGCCTTGATAAGAGCCCCGGTTTTAAGGCGATGCATTTGACGCAAAAGTTCGAGCGACATGGGTTTTGCAACGTGCTCCAGATCGATGGCCTGACCGGCACACATGCCCTCACGCCCGCACGAGAGTGCAAATCGGTCGATGATTGCCAGGCGCGCACGTTCACTCACGTTGACTTGCGTTAAAAGAGAAAAGGCCTCGGGCTGCAAAGCATCACCCGCCAGCATGGCCTCGGCCTCGCCGAACTTCACGTGGCACGTGGGTTTTCCGCGACGCAACGTGTCGTTATCCATGCACGGCAAATCGTCGTGCACCAGGGAGTATGCATGCACGAATTCAACAGCCGTTGCAACGTCGGTGAGAACCGAATCATGAGCACCGGTCAGCTCTCCGGCGGCATACACCAAAAGCGCCCGAATTCGCTTGCCGCCTCCGGTGACGGCATAGGCCATCGCCTCAACGAGGGTAGCTTGATTCGCGTCATACGGGGTTAGGCGGGCTTTCGCGTTTTTTTCGACGGCATCGCGACGCGGCGAGGCCCAGGCCTCGAATGCGGTTCGATTAAACACGTGGTTTTTCATCAATGACATATGAGAAACGCGCTTTAGAAGGGAACGTCATCCGTGCTGTCTTGCGCGGCAAGCGTTCCGTCAGGCTTTAAAACCTGTAACTTCTTTCGGGCCGATTCCAAGGCTTCTTGACAAATCCCCGCGAGCTCTTGCCCGCGTTGGTACTTTTCGACGCACTCATCGAGCGTTAAATTACCCTCTTCCATCGCTTGCACGATGGTTTCAAGTTCGTTAATCGCTTGCTCAAAGGTTGTTTTTTTAGGCGATTTTCCCATCTGTTCTAATCTAAAGTCACAAAGGTTTCAACGATTCCGAGTTCGAGGGATTTTACCGCAAAGGCATCGGATTTATCAGGAAAAGTTCAAATATTTCTCCCGAGAGAAAAGGACATGAATTGCACAGATTGCCTCGATTGCAGAACCGGGAAAACGCCGATGGATGCATGGAAATCCGAAAGAACCTTTGCGGGGCAAAACGTAAACGACTAACGCCTATTGACGAACAAACAAACGAAGGGAGAAAAAAGAGATTTTGGAGCGGGAGACGAGTCTCGAACTCGCGACCTCAACCTTGGCAAGGTTGCGCTCTACCAACTGAGCTACTCCCGCAGGAATTCTGTGTCTGGAGGCGCGAGGCGGAATCGAACCGCCGTAAACGGATTTGCAATCCGGTGCATGGCCGCTTTGCTATCGCGCCGTCCGTTCGCACCCACACATTTAATTCAAATGTATGGAGCGGGAGACGAGTCTCGAACTCGCGACCTCAACCTTGGCAAGGTTGCGCTCTACCAACTGAGCTACTCCCGCAGCGAGAATCCGCATTTTACACAGTCGCCCCGTATTGTCAAGTTGCATTTCTCGCGTTCGGCGCGATGTTTCGGGCCGCTTTACGATTGCCTTGTCGGTATTAAAAAATCGCTCCGTTTTTTTAAAATGCCATCCTGGATAACCCTTTATGAACCTGACGACGCGTCGTGTTACCCTCAGTTTTACCATTTCGACAGACACCCTACCGAGGTCGCTTTGCCCCGAGCCCCACAGGAAAACTCCACCTCGGGAGTCTGGCGTGCGCCATGGCAAGTTTTCTCGATGCTCGTGCGCACGACGGAACCTGGCTCATCCGCATTGAAGATGTTGATCAGGAGCGATGTCGGGATGCTTACACCCGAAGTATTTTGAAGACACTAAGTGAGTTCAATCTCGTGAGCGACGAGCCGGTTATTCGACAATCCGATCGTGACGAGCTTTACGAAAAAGCCTTTGAAACGCTCAAAGAGGCGAATCTTATCTACGGCTGTGCCTGCACACGAAAAGAGATTGAGGAAGAAGAAAAGCGACTGGCACTCCCTAACGGGGTTTACCCGGGCACCTGTCGCAACGGCACCCACGGCAAACCGATTCGTTCCTGGCGTTTTCGCGCCCAAAGCGGGGCTGTTTCCTTTGTCGATCGACTGTGCGGCCCTTTGACTCAGGACGTTTCGCAAAGCACAGGCGACTTTATCGTACGTCGAGCCGACGGTCTTTGGGCCTATCAATTGGCCGTGGTCCTTGATGATGCCGCGCAAAAAATCACCGACATCGTGCGCGGCCAGGACCTTTTGGATAGCACCCCGCGCCAAATCCTTTTGCAACAGGCGCTCAATGTCCCGACGCCGCGCTACATGCATATTGCGCTTGTGCGCGACGGGGACGGCCGGAAACTGTCCAAACAAAACCGAGCACAACCGGTTATAGCCGACAATCCCGTTTGCCTCCTGGATAGCTTGCTCGGGCATTTCGGATTGCCTAAAACCGGCGAAAAGACCCTTGAGGCTTTTTGGAAAAGCGCCGTTAAGATTTGGCAGGAAGCCATGCCCGAGTAAGAGTTCTACTCGGCTTTCCAAGGAATCGGCTGTGGGAAAAGACGGTCAACTAACGTGCGAATCGTATCAATCGCTTCGAGCGTGTTGACGTTAGCTAGCCCTGCGGGCACATCCGCGGATGACGACACGCGAACAATCTGCGTCTTGTCCCTTTCGGTCTGTGTCAACTCCAAAGAGGCCCTTGTCAGCGACGCATTCGACCAACCCCCGAAGGCGCAGTCAAATCGCACACAATCGACGCAATCGGTTGCGGACATTTCATTGACCTCACGGACCTTAAAACCCTTTTCTTCCAGAGCTTTTTTCACTTCATAGGTCATCGCGACAGAACTGTCGTTTCGGGCAATCAGGCACAGCGTCGGAGAGCGATCGGAATCGAATTGGTACCTGTACGGATTCATTGCATACGGCAAACCCGAGCACCCGACAAGCGTTGCCAGGGAGCCGATGCAACAGGCCTCCGAAATCAATCGAGTCAATGTCTTCAAGGGCGTTTCTCCTACATGACGTGCAACCTTATTGTACAAGGGTTCCGACGTGCGCAAGTACGGAGCGAGCCAGGGCCTTTTTGTTATACCCGCCCTCCATGATGCTCACGAGGCGATCGGAACACAAATCATGTGCCGCACGCATCACAAGGCGCGTTAAATACGCGTAGTCAAATTCGGAAAACTTCAGCAGTGTTTGCGTATCCTCGTAGTGGGTATCGAATCCGAACGAAAGCACAATCAAATCCGGTGCGAAATCGTAAAGGCGCGGTAGCCACTCCGCTTCCATGCGGGCCAAGACCTCTCGCCCGAGCGCGCCGTCTTCAAGCGGCATATCGATAACATTGGCTGCCGTTGCCCGAGCCGCACCGTACGGAAAGGCCGTAGACTGGTAACTGTCAAAGAGTAAGACGGACGCATCACCTGCAAAAATATCTTCGCTTCCGTCGGCTCGATGGGCATCGACATCCATCAGCGCCACACGGCGGCACCCGAGGACTCGTGTTGCCGCACGCACTGCACAAGCAGCCGAATTAATCAGACAAAACCCGCCTCCGAATTGGCGCCCGGCATGGTGTCCCGGTGGTCTGACGCAGACAAAGGCGTTTTTCAGCGTTCCGTCAAGAACCGCGCGGACAGCCTCAACGGCAGCACCGGCGCTAAGAAAGGCACCCTCAAGGAGTTCCGGAGTGACAAGTGTTTCTGCTGTCAGGGCAGCTCCTTTTTGCGCAAGGTCGCGGAGTTTTTCGAGATACTCGGGGCTGTGAACGTGAAGGATATCGGCTTTACTCGCCGAGTTCGCTTGGTAAACCCGAACACGGCGCGCTAAGGCGCTTGCCTGCATGAGCGTATGAATCTGCTCGATACGCTCGGGACGGTCTAAACTCGTGCTCCCCTCGTCCTCAGACAAGCACCGATTGTGCGTAAAGAACCCCGTGGCCATACGAAAAATTCCTCGAAAGTGGCTATGAGGGCGAGAATAGGCTATTTTGACGGCATTGGCAACGTACATAAACTTCGGGAAACCGTAATGGCTGACGCATCCGAAGGAGCAAGAACCGTGATAAAAAAACCCGATTTCATGAGGCGGCAGGTCCTGATGCTTGTCGCGGGGTCTTTTTTTACGCTTCGAATTCCTTGCGCCTATGCCTTCACGGACAATCAAGCCCGCTATGAAATGCGACCGGACGTTATCGACTGGGCAGGCAAAGTTTCCGCTCGCTACGGCTTAAAAGAGCGCGCAATCCTTGCCGTCCTTTCCAAAGCACGCCACGTGAAAACTTCCAAGCGCCTCATGGAAAAAGGCACCGCTGACATTGCTCCGGTGCGCGACTGGCGTCTTTATCGACGCCGGTTTCTGACGGACGAACGCATCAAAAAAGGCACAAAATTCATGCGCCGCAATGCCGAGTGGCTAACCTATTCGGAAGACCGATGGGGAATTCCCGCCTCAATCCTGACGGCCCTTTTAGGCATTGAAACGCTCTACGGGCAATCACTCGGACGCTTTCGGGTTTTAGATGTTCTGACCACGCTTTCCTTTGATCACGAACGGCGAAGCGCGTTTTTCCGCGAGGAGCTTGCCGCCTACCTCGTGCTTTGCGAGAAAGGACACTTTAACCCGGTCACCCAACGCGGAAGCTACGCCGGAGCCGTCGGTATGCCGCAATTTATGCCGACCAACATTCTCAAGTACGGCGTGGACTTAGATGGTGACGGCAAAATCGATTTACTGCACTCGGCGCCCGATGCAATTGCCTCGACGGCAAACCTCGTGCACCACTACGGTTGGAACAAAGACGTGCCGCTGGAGTGGTCCTGCACGTGTTCGGTCTCCCACGCTTTTGATTTGGACGCAGGCGGAATCGTGGCCAACACAACGCTTCAAAATCTCCTGGATGCCGGAGTCGAGCCGCTTGAAGCCATCGACGCACCCGCGACCACCAAGGTTCTTCTCATTGATCTGCCGCAAACCGATGAAACGGGGGCACGGGACGTTCAGTGGTTCATCGGAAGTGAAAACTTTGTCTCGCTTCTTAAATACAATCGTTCGTACTTTTATGCACAATGCGTTGCGGAACTGGCCGAGGCCATTGAGACAGAACTGACTGAAGAGTCCGAGCGCCTGTTCTTTTAGTTAAAAAGTTGCCCGGCAAGAACCTTCTTTTCCAGTGGCGGGAACGTGGCTTCAAAGCGCTCGAAGTCTTTCTCAAATCGTTGAGCCGCAAAATACACGGTCGGGTCGGCATACGTGCCGCTGATGCCGGTTAAAAATCCGGGGTTTGACGTTCTCTCCGCCGTGAACGACGGAGATTCTCTACTGTGTCAGCAGCTTG
>ENA-UONW01002243-UONW01002243.1-human-gut-metagenome-genome-assembly--contig:-CS52-NODE-2243-length-19612-cov-14.657207_pt1 | contig 19612 bp, 22 predicted proteins | sample MGYA00242463_ERZ724010 | MGnify/ENA metagenome assembly ERZ724010 | reverse complement strand
CCCACAAGTAGAGTCAGAGTCTACCGCACTACCACTATGCAAATCCCCAATATTCTGTTGTGTTTTGCGGGGTGAGCCGCTCAACGTGTGCTATTATACGGGAAAAGCCCGGGGTTGTCAAGCATATTTTTGAAAAAAGTTGTACTTTTTTGGAAAATGCCGCAGCAGCGCCGGATAATCTATGCCGGAGCGCTGCCACGCTTCGGCAGGTTCTGCGCACCGCACCGCCTATACTGGAAGGTACAAAACCTTACAAAGCACCAGAAGGAGGATGCCTATGCCGGAACGAACCACACAAAACGCCCAGACCTTGCTTTCGCCCCGCGTCCCGCGGGATACCGAGCACGAGCGCTACCATCCGGAACTGGAGGAGGAGCTGAAGGAATGCCTGTTCTGTTTGAAGCGCAACGAGATGATGTTTGATATGGAGGTGGATACGGACCTGATCGAGCAGCGCATCTACGAGCGGCAGGCGCTGCTGTGTCGTTACCGGTACTTACTGGCGCGCGCCCGGGAGCTGGGGCTGCACACGGTGCTTACCCGCTACCAGCCCATGGGCGGGTGAAAAGGCTTAGGGCAACACCGCACAATTCCCGCCTTACGGCTTAAGCACCACTCCGGCGGTTGCGGCACGGCATCTGCGTTGCCAAAATGCTCGATAATACACAAAGTATTATCTGCGCTTTTGGCTTAGCATCTGCCGCACCTCACTCGCCGTATCGGCACTTAGAATTATGCGGTATTGCCTTAGCGAAAAAATCTTGACAAAAGGCGCGCTGCGTGATATCCTATTACAAGATAAAAGCGTACCGGAACTATGTCCGGCGCGATAAATTTTTGAGAGTTAGAGAGGTTTCTATCATGGAGCGTATTAAGACTATTGCTACTCGTGACCTGACCAAGAGCGTTAAGACCGGTGGCTGCGGCGAGTGCCAGACTTCCTGCCAGTCCGCCTGCAAGACCTCCTGCGGCGTGGCTAACCAGCAGTGCGAGAACAGCAACAAGTAATTTTTGCAAACCCTATGCCGCCTTTGCCGGGCGGCATTTTTTTGTGTAATCTGGAATGGAGTGTAAAATGGTACATCAGTATCAATTGAACGGTTATAACATCGTGCTGGACACCTGCAGCGGCTCGGTGCACGTTGTGGACGAGGTGGCCTACGATGTCATCGCCATGTACCCGGAGCATACCGCAGACGAGATCGTTGCCGCCATGCTGGCAAAATACGGCAGCCGCCCGGACGTGACCGAGGAGGATCTGCGCCAGTGCATCGACGACGTGACCAGCCTGAAGGAAAACGGCAAGCTGTGGAGCCCGGATGTCTATAAGGACATGGCCTTCGACTTCAAGAACCGCAACACCGTGGTAAAGGCGCTGTGCCTGCACGTTGCCCATAGCTGCAACCTGAGCTGCTCTTACTGCTTTGCCTCGCAGGGGCGCTACCATGGCGACCGCGCCCTGATGAGCTTTGAGGTGGGCAAGCGCGCCATGGACTTCCTCATCGAGAACAGCGGCACCCGCCGCAATCTGGAAGTGGACTTCTTTGGCGGCGAACCGCTGATGAACTTTGACATGGTCAAAAAGCTGGTGGCCTACTGCCGCGAGCAGGAGAAGATCCACAACAAGAACTTCCGCTTTACCATGACCACCAACGGTGTGCTGATCGACGACGATGTCATCGACTTCTGCAACAAGGAGTGCCACAACGTGGTGCTGAGTCTGGATGGCCGCAAGGAGGTCAACGACCGCTTCCGCGTGGACTGCGCAGGCAACGGCAGCTACGACCGCATCGTGCCCAAGTTCCAGGAGTTCGTCAAGAAGCGCGGCGACAAGAACTACTATATGCGCGGCACCTATACCCACTTTAACACCGACTTTACCAACGATATCTTCCACATGGCAGACCTCGGCTTTACCGAGCTGAGCATGGAACCGGTGGTCTGCGACCCCAGCGACCCCAGCGCCCTGACTGAGGCCGACCTGCCCATCCTGAAGGAGCAGTACGAGATCCTTGCCAAGGAGATGATCAAGCGCGACCGCGAGGGCAGAGGCTTTACCTTCTACCACTACATGATCGACCTGACCGGCGGCCCCTGCATCTATAAGCGCATCTCCGGCTGCGGCTCTGGCACCGAGTACATGGCTGTTACCCCCTGGGGCGATCTGTACCCCTGCCACCAGTTCGTGGGCGACCCCAAGTACCTGCTGGGCGATATCTGGAAGGGCGTTACCAACACCGCCGTGCGGGATGAGTTCAAGCACTGCAACGCCTACGCCCGTAAGGAGTGTCAGGACTGCTGGGCAAAGCTGTATTGCTCCGGCGGCTGCGCTGCCAACTCCTACCATGCCACCGGCAGCATTACCGGCGTGTATGAGTACGGCTGCGAGCTGTTCAAAAAGCGCATGGAGTGCGCCATCATGATCAAGGTTGCCGAGAATCAGGAGCTGGCTGCCAAGGGTATTGAGGTGCCCATTGAGCTGGGCTCTACCTGCAACGCCTGCGCCGACGGCGAAGCCTGCGAATGAGCATGACCACCCCCATCGTGGATTTTGTGCGCAGCTATGCACAGTCCGGCACCGCCCGGCTGCATATGCCCGGCCACAAGGGGCAGAGCCTTTTAGGCTTTGAGCCGCTGGATATCACCGAGATCTGCGGCGCAGACGAACTTTACGCGCCGGAGGGCATCATTGCCGAAAGCGAAGCCAACGCCACCCGGCTGTTCGGCACGGCGCACAGCTATTATAGTACCGAGGGCTCGTCCCAGTGCATCCGCGCCATGCTGTTTCTGGCGCTGCAGGGTGCACCGCAAAGCGGCAAGCGCCCGGTGCTGCTGGCTGCCCGCAACGCCCACAAGGCGCTGCTATATGCGGCGGCGCTGCTGGATTTTGACATCCGCTGGCTCTGGCCGTCTGCGCAGGCAGAGGGTGCACTGTGCAGCTGCCCCGTCACAGCCGAAGCGCTGACCGGGGCTTTGCACGCGATGGCACAGCAGGGCAACACCCCCTTTGGCGTGTACGTCACCAGCCCGGATTATCTGGGCGGGGTGCAGGAACTCCCGGCGCTGGCGGCGGTCTGCCGGGCGCAGGGCGTGCCTTTGCTGGTGGATAACGCCCACGGCGCCTATCTGCGCTTTTTGCCGCAGAACTGCCACCCCATCGCGCAGGGTGCGGCCATGTGCTGCGACTCTGCCCACAAGACCCTGCCGGTGGTCACCGGCGGCGCGTATCTGCATCTGGCGCACGATGCCCCTGTGCAGGACGAAGCGGCTGTGCGGGGGGCGCTGGCGCTGTTCGGCTCTACCAGCCCCTCTTACCTCATTTTGCAGTCGCTGGATGCCTGCAATGCGGTGCTGGCAGGGGACTACCCCCGGCGGCTGGTGCAGTGCTGCGCGGCGCTGGAAGGTCTGCGCCGCAGCCTGAATAAGACCGCAGCGGCGCGGCAGTGCCCGGTGCCGCTGGCAGTTGCCGGGGCACAGCAGGAGCCGATGAAGCTTACGCTGGACGCCGCTGCCCTTGGCTGCACCGGCACAGCGCTGGCAGATGCTTTGCGCCGCGCACAGCTGGAGTGCGAGTATGCCGACCCCCGCTATGTGGTGCTGATGTTCACCCCGGAAAACCCGCCGCAGGACTACACGCGTCTGCAAACGGTGCTGGAACAGCTTTTGGCTGCTGTGCCTGCCGGGCTGCTCCGCCCCGAGAACCGGGCAGGGGAGTTTGCCGCCTTGCAGCAGCAGGCGGCGCAGCGCTGTACCATCCGGCAGGCGGTGCTGGGCGCACAGGTGCGTGTCCCGGTGCACAAGGCGCTGGGGCGGGTGTGCGCCATGCCCACGGTGTCCTGCCCGCCCGCCATCCCTGTGGCGGTCAGCGGCGAGGAGATCACCCCGGCGGCCATCGTCCTGATGCAGCGCTATGGCATCGAGGAACTCTCGGTGCTGCGATAAAGATTTTATAAGAAGAGAACCCGGAAAGTCCGCAGACCTTCCGGGTTCTCTATATTTATTCTTAAATATCCGTCCGGGGTGCGGCGCACATCTCCCAGAAGCGCAGCTCGTGCTCCGAGCAGGCGCGGAAGATCGCACGGCAGCGGGCGGCACGCTCCGGCGAAAGGCCGGTGCAGGCCACCTCGGCGCGCTCTGCCCATGCACGGCAGGCGGCATCATAGCCGGGACCGGCGTAGTCCAGCACCAGTGCGCCGTAGTAGGTGTCCTTTACGGCGGGGGAGCGCTGCAAAAGTTTCTGGAATAGCCACCCGTAACTCAGCATACAGGGCAGGCAGGCCATCAGGCACTCAGCTTCCCCCTCGCCGGTGCGGGCAGCGTCGATCATGCAGTCCAGATAGGCGCGGCTTTCCGGGCGCAGGGGCAGGGACTGGATATCGGCTTCCCGCAGACCGTACTGCTCCAGATACCGCAGCCGGGTCAGGTCCTCGTTCTCCTGCACGAAGGACAGCAGGGAATAGTAGGTGCGCATAGCCGCCATGGTGGTGGCCTTGGTCATGCCCCACGCAAAAATTTTGGCGTACTCCCGCAGATACAGGCTGTCCTCCACAAGGTAGCTTTTAAAGCAGTCCTCGCTCAGGATGCCGTTTTCCATCTTTTGCAAAAACTCGGTCTGCAAACACTGCTCCCACACAGGCAGGTCGGCCTGCACCAGCGCCGAAACAAAGGGCAGGTCAGTCACGGACAAAATCTCCCTTCAGGTTGAAGGTATGATCCATGGGCCCGGAGCCGTGCCCTAAGTCCAGCATGGCAGACAGACAGCCGGAAATGTAGGCCTTGGCGCGCTCTACGGCGGTGTCAAGGTCATACCCCTTGGCCAGATTGGAAGCAATGGCGCTGGACAGGGTGCAGCCGGTGCCGTGGGTGTTGGGGTTTGCAATGCGCTTGCCCTTGAACCACTTGCCGGTGCCGCCCTGCCACAGCAGGTCGTCGGCATCGTTGATCTGGTGTCCGCCCTTGCACAGTACGGCGCAGCCGTAGCGCTCGCTGATGGCGCGGGCAGCGGCTTCCATGTCGGCGGCGTTTGTAATGCTCATGCCGGACAAGATCTCAGCCTCCGGGATGTTGGGGGTAAGCACCTCGGCCAGCGGCAGCAGCTTTTCGGTCAGCGCCTGCACGGCATCGTCCTGCAGCAGCTTTGCACCGGAGGTGGCCACCATCACGGGGTCCACCACAATGTGCTTTGCGCCGTAGAAGTGCAGCCGCTCGGCAATAGTGTCGATGAGCGGGGCAGAGGATACCATGCCGATCTTCACCGCATCCGGGTAAATGTCGGTGAACACGGCATCGAGCTGCTGTGCCAGAAACTGCGGCGTGGTGTCAAAAATGGCGGTCACGCCGGTGGTGTTCTGTGCGGTCAGGGCGGTAATGGCGCTCATGGCAAACACGCCGTTGGCGGTCATGGTTTTGATATCGGCCTGAATTCCGGCGCCGCCGCTGGAATCACTGCCGGCAATGGTCAATGCAGTTTTCATAGTAAAATGCTCCTTTGCAGCAAAAATGCGGATATGCCCGCAAAGACATATCCGCAGATAAAAGCGCTATCTCCCTACGTTGGCATGATCCAAATCAGGTCACAGGTCAGGGCAATACAGCCCACTCTCAGCCCGCTTTGCGCGGACTCCCTTTTTATACTAGAAAGCATACCACAATCGGGGAAAAGATGCAAGAAAAACAGGCTGCGCAAACGCACCGCTTATTCGCCCAGTGCGGTGCGGATGTTGTCCAGCACCTTTTTGCTCAGCAGCACAAAAGCCTGCTTGGTGCGGCCTGCGGACACATTGGCGCAGCGCACGTTTTCCCGGGCAAAGAAGTCCTCGGCCACGGGGCCTGCGGCGGCGCGGGTGTCGCAGAAGAAATGGGTGCCGGGCAGATCGAGCCACTTTTCCAGCGCAGCGGAATCGAAGCCGGGGCCGATGGAGGTGTTGAACAGCACCTTGCCTGCGCCCAGCTGGGCAAACTCATTTTCGCCCAGCAGCAGTACGTTCTTGTTCAGGCAGGTGAACACCACCTCGCTCTCAGCCAGCAGCTGAGCCAGCGGCTTAAAGGTCATACCGGCAGCCTCGGCGTCCGGCTTTGCGCTGCGGGCAAAGTAGCTGATCTCTGCGCCCATAAATTGCAGCGCATCGGCGATCATCCGGCCGGAAACGCCCAGCCCCACGATGCCAACCTTCAGGCCGGTGATCTCCACCGGCTCGTCCCGCAGCATGGGCATCCCAAAACCGTGCAGCAGGCCGGTCAGCTCGTGCAGAACGTACTCCACAACGCCGCGGTCACCGTAATCCCGGATGCCCAGCACCTGGATGCCCCGGGTGCGTGCGTAGGCAATATCCACGTTGGCGCTCTCCTCAGAGTACAGGCTGCAGCACATGCCGATATAGCGGATGTTGGGGCACTGCGCAATGACCTCCTTGCCCATGCGGGAGGTGTAGCTCAGCAGCACGGCGTCGGCGTCCCCGATGCGGCGCACCATCTCGTCGTCGCTGGCAGGCACGTCACGGTACAGCACCACCTCTTTGGCGTAGCGGTGCAGCTCCTCCTCGGCAGAGGGAATCAGGCTGACCGGCTCAATGGCAACAAGCTTTTCAAACATGACGGACTCCTCCTTATATTAGTAGAAGCAGACGGGCGAGGCCAGATTGCGCAGCAGGGAGACGGCGCTCCAGCCCGCAATGGCGCTGGTGGAAGAGCAGATATCTACCACAGCCTTCACGCCCTCGATCTCGGCAGTGATGCAGTGGTCGTCGCCCACCCAGCCGGGCACGGAGTGCATGGTCACACCGGTGCTCTCGGGGCCGGTGGTGGCCAGAGAGGTAGCTACCGCCACGTTCACCCGGCGGGGGAAGGTAGCAATGGCCTGCTTTGCATTGCCGGTGAACACGGTGGTCTTTTCGGTGTCGGTCAGCAGATGCTCTGCCCACACCGGGGTGTTGCGGAAGCCCTTTGCACCGGTATGGGTCTCGATGCCGGCGGTCTCCGGCAGACCCTGCGCCTGTGCCATCAGGGTGACAGTCTGCAGCACGTCGAAGCCGCCGATAGCACCGCTGGCCAGGTGCACCTTGGCACCGCCCTCCACGGCAGCTGCCTTGACCTGTGCGTAGAAATCCAAATCTGCAAAGGCACCGATGGACAGAATGACCAGATTCACGCCCCGATTCAGCACCGGGATGGCCATAGCGCGCACCGACTCCACCGAGGCCGCCTCTACGATGTACTCCGGCTCAAGTGCCAGCAGCGCGTCCATATCCTCGCAGACGGCGCAGCCGACGTTGGCGGCGGTCTTTTCAGCCGAGGCGCGGGTGCGGCTGGTCACGCCCACCAGCTCGTAGTCCGGCAGCAGACCCTTCTTCCACGCGTCAGCCACGATGTTGCCCAGAAATCCGCAGCCCACAATACCCAATTTTGTTTTCATACCGTATCCTAAACTCCTTTTTTCTGCCTGTGGCAGCATATTCATAGCCAGTATACCATACCGGGTACAAAAAGGGAAATAATGTTTGCGGCAGCCCGGCAGGGCAGGACATAAAAAGTTAACAAAATAAATTACAAAAAAATTACAAAACCCTATTGCAAAATGGTTTCAAAAGAGTTACAATATGGTTACAGCAAGGGCAAAGCCCTAAGGCTGTGTGTGAAATCTTTTTCTTCTTGTTTTTTGGGATACTGGGCGCGGGTCCTCCTCCTCCGGCTGTTCTCCTTCACAGCTATGACCCATGCGCCGCACAGGCAGTGTCCCGCTTCGTGTGCAAAAGGGCTCGTCCGGTGTTTCGGACGAGCTTTTTTGCATTCCGTAAGCCTGATTTGGCTTGCAAAAGTGATACTTCAAAAATCAAAGTATGACCAATGCCCGAAAACGCTTGGCAATTTGTCTGTTTTTCCGCAAAGGACAATTATAAAGTTTGGCGCGGCAGGGGTTTGTATTCTTGCGGGCTTTGTGGTAAAGTATATACAATCAATTTATAAGCAGCAAACATGAATGATTTTGATGCTGATTTGTATCGGATGCGTTAAGAGAAAAGGAGTTTGATTATGGCTTATTTCTACGAAGAACCCTCCCGCACCTTTGGCGAGTACCTGCTGGTCCCCGGCTATTCCTCTGCGGAGAATGTGCCCACGGCGGTCAGCCTGAAGACCCCGCTGGTCAAGTACCGCAAGGGACAGGAGGAGTGCCCGCTGCAGATGAATATCCCCATGATCAGCGCCATCATGCAGTCGGTCTCCGGCGATAAGCTGGCCATTGCACTGGCTCGTCAGGGCGGCGTTTCCTTTATCTATGGCTCTCAGAGCATCGAGAACGAGGCTGCCATGGTGCGCCGCGTCAAGAGCTTCAAGGCCGGTTATGTGGTGTCCGATTCCAATCTGGCTCCCACTGCCACCCTGCATGATGTGCTGGAGCTGAAGGCACGCACCGGCCACTCCACCATCGCCATCACTGCCGACGGCACTCCTAACGGCAAGCTGCTGGGCATCGTGGCTTCCCGCGATTACCGCGTCAACCACACCCCGGACGATGCCTGCGTTACCACCTTTATGACCCCCGTTGAAAAGCTGGTCACCGCTCCGGCCAACACCTCCCTGCACGACTGCAACAACATCATCTGGGACAACAAGATCAACACCCTGCCGCTGGTGGATGCCGAGGGCAATCTGGTGTATATGGTATTCCGCAAGGACTACGATTCCCACAAGGCAAACGTCAACGAGCTGCTGGATAAGAACAAGAGCTACGTTGTAGGCGCCGGCATCAACACCCGCGACTACGCCCAGCGCGTGCCCGCACTGGTAGAGGCCGGTGTGGATGTGCTGTGCATCGACTCCTCTGAGGGCTACTCCGAGTGGCAGAGCCGCACTATCGGCTGGATCCGCGAGCACTACGGCGATACCGTCAAGGTGGGTGCCGGCAACGTGGTGGACGCCGAGGGCTTCCGCTTCCTCGCTGAGGCTGGCGCAGACTTCGTGAAGATCGGCATCGGCGGCGGCTCCATCTGCATCACCCGCGAGACCAAGGGCATCGGCCGTGGTCAGGCTACCGCTGTCATCGAGGTTGCCAAGGCTCGTGACGAGTACTACAAGGAGACCGGCATCTATGTGCCCATCTGCTCCGACGGCGGCATCGTCCACGACTACCACATCACCCTGGCACTGGCCATGGGTGCCGACTTCGTCATGCTGGGCCGCTACTTCGCCCGCTTCGACGAGAGCCCCACGAACAAGGTGCGCATCAACGGCCAGTATATGAAGGAGTACTGGGGCGAAGGCTCCAACCGTGCCCGCAACTGGCAGCGCTATGACCTGGGCGGCTCCACCAAGCTGAGCTTTGAGGAGGGCGTGGACAGCTATGTGCCTTACGCCGGTCCTCTGGCAGACGGCGTGCAGACCACCCTGTACAAGGTGAAGAGCACCATGTGCAACTGCGGCGCTCTGTCCATCCCCGAGCTGCAGCAGAAGGCCAAGCTGACCGTTGTTTCTTCCACCTCCATCGTGGAGGGCGGCAGCCACGACGTTGTGCTGAAGAACGCCACCCCCAGCATCATGAACGGCTAAGCCTGTTCTGAAAAGAATCTATTGATTTAAGCGCAGAGACCGCTGCACAGCGTTTGTGCAGCGGTCTTTTTGCGCGAAAATACTTGCACCGGCAGGGGAATCGTGCTATCATGATAGAAACGCTCTGTCATGACAGGGCGGAGGATCCCCCTGCCGGGCAAGCGGCAGGCGGCGCGCAGTAGGGAAGAGCTGACGCCGGGTATAAATAGAGAGGAAAACATTCATGAACGAGATCAAGGTTGAGCCTTATATCCCCGATGAGGACTACGATAACCCCGCGATGGTGGTGGATTTTTATGAATTCACCATGGCAAACTGCCTGTTCCTGCATGGCTTTAAGAATACCACGCTGGTGTTTGATATGTTCTTCCGCAAAAACCCGGATAATCAGGGCTATTCCATCAGCGCAGGCCAGCGCAAACTGACCCGCTTTTTGCTGGACTATCACTTCAATGAGCAGGATATCCACTGGCTGCGCACCAAGGGCATGAGCGAGGAGTTCTGCGAGTATCTGCGCACCTACAAGTGGAAGGGTGATATGTACGCCCTGCCCGAGGGCACGGTCTGCTACCCCCATGTGCAGATGGTGCGCATCGAGTGCGATCTGGTGGGCGCGATCCTGATCGAGACCTACCTGCTGCAGACCATGAACTTCCATAGCCTGATCGCCACCAAGGCCACCCGCGTTACCGGTCTGAACACCCACACCCCTCGCAGCGTCATGGAGTTCGGTACCCGCCGCGCACAGGGCGAGAGTGCCGGTAACGATGGTGCTTACGCCGCAGTGCTGGGCGGCTGCATCGGTACGGCCAACTGTCTGGCCGAGATGAAGTTCGGCGCAGAGGTCAAGGCCGTGGGCACCGTGGCGCACAGCTTTATTGAGTTTTTCCCCACCGAGTTCGATGCGTTTAAGGCCTTTGCCGATACCTACCCGGATTCGGTCAGCCTGCTGCTGGATACCTATAATATTATGGAAAGCGGCCTGCCCAACCTGATCAAGCTGGACGATTATCTCATTGAGAAATACCCCAACGACCCCAACCGCCGCGTCAAGAGCGCCCGCATTGACTCCGGCGACCTTGCCCGCGGCTCCAAGCGGCTGCGCAAGGCACTGGATGCCGCCGGCAAGCCCTACATCAAGCTGGTGGCCTCCAACGGTCTGGACGAGAAAAAGATCGCCAATATGGAGCTGTACGAGCACGCACACTTCGACTCCTACGGCGTGGGCGAAAACCTCATCACCTCTGCCTCCGACCCCGTGTTCGGCGGTGTGTACAAGCTGGTGGCGGTGAAGAAGCCGGACGGCAGCTACACCCCCAAGATGAAGTGCTCGGACTCTGCCAGCAAGGCCATCATCCCGGGCAAGAAGATGCCGTGGCGTCTGTACGATGAAAACGGTCAGGCACAGTGCGACTTGATCGCCATGGACGGCGAGATCATCGAGGCTGGTAAGCCGGTCACCATGGTCAATCTGGATTCGGACGCCATCGAGCGCACCATCACCTTTACCCCCACCGCTGTGCGTCCGCTGCTGGTGCCGCATATTCTGGGCGGTAAGCTGGCCATTGAACTGCCCTCTATTGCGGAGAAGAAGGCCTATATTGCAAAGCAGCTCACCGAGGAAACTTGGGAGAGCGAGCTGCGTCTAGAGTGCCCCCACAAGCACTACGTCAATATGACCCCCGCAGTGGCCGAGTGCCGCTCCCGGATGTACGCCGAGCTGCACGGCGGCAAGGTGTAAGCAGCACCGAATAAGCGGTTTTTCTTGACAAAGTACGGAAACTATTGTATCATAAATATCGCTGAATTTCATGTTACTTCAAGTGACGGCAAGTCATTTGGATGACATTTTACCTCACACCTGTTATTCCCGGTTCCCTCCCAAGCCAGAGGGCAGCAGAACTTTGTAAGCCGGGTTTGCGCCGCTGTGGTGAAATTGGCAGACACGAGGGACTTAAAATCCCTTTCTGGAGACAGAGTACGGGTTCGACCCCCGTCGGCGGCATCGGAAAGCCTAGAATTATTCGTTGATTCGAATGATTTTGGGCTTTTTCTTTTTGTTCCATTTTCTGGAAGTGTTGAGCGGGCGAGAGGGATCTTTCGCGAAAAAGGAGGAGTCTCTCTCGTGCGTAACCGTGATTTAAGACCCGCTGCCAAGGCAAACCCCACCATCCAACAGGCCTTTGAAAGGTTCCAAAAGTACAACCGGCTCAAGAACCTCTCCCAAGGTTCACTCGACTTCTACGCCGCAAAGGGTAGGAGCTTCTTTCGGTTTCTGGGAGATACAGAGCAGCCCATCCATACCATCACAGAGGAAACGGTGGAGGACTATATCTTCTATATGAAGGACCAACAGCTCCACGATACGACCATCAATACAAACCTCCGCATGGTGCGTGCAGATGATCCAATCAAGGAACCCTACACCACCGACGAGCTGCAGAAGCTGCTGAAGGAACCGGACTGCAAGACATGCTCCTTTGCCGAATACCGCAATTGGGTCATTGTCAACTTCCTGCTTGGTACCGGCTGCCGTGCGTCCACACTGCTCAACCTGCAGATCGGAGATTTGGACCTTTCCGCCGGGACAGTGTTCTTCCGCCACATGAAGGCGCGTAATCAGCAGATCGTGCCGCTTTCCAAGGCGCTGGTCAGGATCATGGAGGACTATCTTGAGCACCGTACCAGCGACCCTACAGCCTGCAAAACAGTACATTACAGATTACCCCAAAGAACGTCTGGAAGGGGAAGTTGAAAAAATCCAGAAGTATCAGCTAGGACCGGTCGAGGCATATCGAAAATGGTTTGATGATAGGAAGGCATGGAAGGCATACCTGCATCAGCCTGAAACAGTGGAAATACTGAAAAAAAGCCATACAGTCGTTCTGGATCCACGGGAAGGTGAATACTGCTGGCGGAAACGTGCGACCTTGCAGGCTCGTGTAGAACGTGTTTTCCTGCTGAAAATGCTCGAACAGGGGTATCAGACAGAACTGCTGAAAAAGGTCGATGAAAGCCTGCTTGCAAAAGTTGAGCGCCTTGACCCGCCGCTGCTGCTTGAGTACCTGAATGCCCATCTGAATGAGGAACGCTACTATCAAGACTGGCAGAAGATCTTCTTTGAGCTGGGGCACATCTACAACAAGACAGATGGACATGCTGAAAAATCGTTGCCAAGCTACACCTTTGCGCGTCAATGGCTGCAGCACCATGGATATGATCTTGGAAGTAAGCAGAAGCGATTTGAAGCAGGACAAAAGAAAATGGTCTGGTGGGTGACAAAATCAGAAAATTGATGCCTACGAAATTCACTCTACTATATAGAAAAGTGAAAAATATAGGCACTGATGCCGCTCTTTATTCGACTTCTTTATTTGATTTTTTGCGTGGTTGTGTTAGCCGAGTGCTTCTTGAACGGCCGAAGCATGAGGACGGGACAGAAACGCTCGGTTAACATGATCACGCCAACGGAAATCTTGACTAAGCGAACCTGTGAGCTTTTTCAAGATTGGAGTTGATCTAAATGGTATGAGCGCCAGCGAATACCTTCCTCTTTATCAATCCTTCATCAATAGGACGCATATCAGAAATGAGCGACGATTTGATCAGAGTGAAATATCTCAAATAATTGAGAAAAACATCTGCTGCGGTGTGATTCTGTCTGACTTTGATACCATTAAAAAGTATACATCGAACGGAATATATCGTGTTACCGTATAATACAAGGGCGTCTACACTGTGGACACCGTTTGATGGCGGAATTTTAAGCTGCCAAAAAAGGGGGTACTCAAATTGATTACCCCTGAGAGTGGGTCAAAATGGTCTGCGTATGGTTTCAAACCTCATGAATCATCAATCTGATTAACGAGCTCAATGGTTCAAGTTAAGCTTTGTTGCGCTGATAGAATCGCCATACACGACCCTGTACCAAACAGTACGCACCTGTCACGACATAGGTTCAGATGAGGTCGCTTAGACTGACCCCATCAAGAGAAAGATGTGCTCAATTTTGAGCAGATGTAGATGGTGCTCAAACATATTCTCCGTGCGCACAAGTGAGTATGCTCAAAAATGAGCGGTCCTCCATGTTCTATAAAACCAATAACTTTTGACCAAAAGTGGTCGAATGAAACTGTTCCCCCACAATTTCGGGGAGACTCATAATCAAATCGCAAATCCGCGGGATATCTGCTGTCTGATATTAAACGCGGCTCTTTAAGTTCACTACTGACTGGTGATTTGAATGAAATCGTGAGAGATGCCATCTTTACTCGGTAAAAGCGATCTTGATGGTCTTTGTGACTGGTTGACCCAATTCGTTCTGTCGGTGAATAATCCCGTCTAAAAGATAATAAAACAGAAAACCCCTACCGCGTTGGCTTACGCAGTAGAGGCTGAACAGGACCCTGATTTGATTTCGTTTAGGTTTGCGGGACTTCGATGTAGAAATTCTCTAGCGACATTGTAATAGATACGCCATCGTATTTATTTCCAGTAAAAGTCATTCCGCTCACAATATCAGAACCGATTTCAAGCAACTCGTTTAGTTCTTCTTTGGAAAAACGAATTCCATCTTCATCGGTTGCGACATAATACGTTTCAAACTTGTTCCATGGCGCAGTTGCATTTACTCGTGCGAGTTTTATCAAGTACGGAGAGCATTCTAAGCCACCAAACTTACATTTGAAAACATGATCGTCTGACTTTTTCTTGAAAAAAGCGTTCAATTTTTCAACGACACTTAGCGCTTTTGGATTAATCATAAATGATTTTCCATTTGCACACGCTTTGTTTAGTTTTCCGACATCACGAAGCCACTTGCAAAATTCTTCGTTCTGCTTTTCAAATTCGTCCATATCATATACCCCTTTCAATGGTCTAAGGACTTCTTTTAGGCAAGTATACCATGAAGCAAACAATATAACAATTGCCCGGCGATTTTGTTTATCATCGCTTCTGCTGATAGAAGTGGTGACGATGGGCGCGATGTCTATTACCGCAGCTTTCTCATATAGGCTTGGGACGTTCTTTTCTGGCTCTCGTAGAAGGTAACGCCGGTAACATCATCCACGACCAGATCATCATAAGGGATGCCCTTTTTGTTCAGATGATCAATGAACCAGCGCTTTTTCAGATAGCACCACGGGGTTCTGCTGAGGTCGCCGTAACTCGATGCAGGCCGCTCACATGCGTTGTAGGTTTTGCCGCAGATGCTCCACCATTCTTTACGCACTCGCTCCCGCATTTGCAGAACCTCAGAGGTGCCATGAAGGCCATGCTCCTCGCCATACTGATAATCTGCCTTCTTGATTTTTGCGTTCTGTCCCGCGCTGACTGCACCAGCTGCACCAAGACCCAACATGCCTAAAAATAACGAAAAAGCGCCTGCCATAATATTATCCTCCTGTATTTTGAAGTGTGTTTGCTTTTGCTGTACCTGAAGTCTATCAAACGGTGCGTCCGATAAGATGGACTTACAAGTGTGCTGTTAAAAATATGGAGCGTTGTGGCTGCCGTCGCGCGGACTGATGGTTGACCGCACTATAGCAGGCAAAAAGTATCCGGTAAGGCCTCCGGTGGCGGGGAGCACCTCACTCCGTCAGCCCCAACAGATAATCGGTCGACACCTGATAGAATTGGGCAAGCTGGATCAGATGAGGGATCTCGGGACATTTGTCGTGCTCCCATGCGTAGACTGCCCGGCGGGTCACACCCATGGTTCGGGCAAGCTCGGTCTGGGTATAGCCGTGCGTCAGGCGCAGGTGCTGCAAACGTTCTGATATAATGGTCATGGCTGCTCTCCTTTAAATAATGGGCGTCCTCTCACAGCCCGGCGGATCTCTGTCTGTACGGGTGCACTTTTAAAAAACGTCAAGGGTAATGGTGCCGCCCTCTTTGGTGATGATCTCATACTCGGTGGACTGGATATCTTGCAATACCAGCTTTTCGATGCTCAGAATGCTGGCAAGGGGAATAGAAAGCATGGTGTGTCCGGCCATGAAATGCAGCTCTGACTTATTCCGGTGCGTGTGCAACTGGATGTCTTGGAATGCGATGTCTGCCCCGGTAAAGACGGCGCACCCACTGGCTTTGCACTCGGATGTCTCGGCAAGAAAGGTGTCAATAGCGATTTTATAAGTATCCATGAGGAGCCTCCTGTAATTTTATACATAGCACTACTCTCACTCGTGCCCTCGCTCTCTGTCCTGCTGTGATTAGTCAGCCTTCACGAACAGCTCCATGCAGTCCGCACAGATGACCCGCACTTCCTTGGTGCTCCGGATGATGGTACCGCACTTGGGGCATACCCACCGCCGGGTGCTGCTCTTTGCCTTGGGAGCTTTCGGCGCTCCGGTCTGACTGCTGCCGGGTGCCTTGCTGCCTGCTCCGGTGCCTGCCATATCCGACCATGCCAGCCGCTCGCCCATCTGGATGTCCTGCCAGCCTTGAAAGATGATGAAGTCCAGCAGCTCTTCGGACGGGCTCGTGATGGTCCAGCCGTACTTTTCGTGATGGTCGACGGTCAAGCCGTGTGCCTCGGCCTGCTCCTTAAAGCGCCGGTTGTGGTAGACCCCGTTGTTGCTGGTATCCTTGATGCCGGTCTCCATGCAGTACTCGTGCACCATCTCATGCAGCAGGGTGGAAGCGGTCTCCTCGATGGGACGGTCAAGGGTAGCCGACGAAATATTGATCTCGTACTTGTTCTCACCGCCTGCCTGCCAGACCTTGGAGCAGGTGATATGACCATAGGCGGACGGGGTCTTTTTCAGGCTGATGATGGGCTCGGGCAGCTTGCCTGCAAAGTAGTGCTTGTTGAGCTCGCGGAACATCTTTTCCAGCTGACCGGCAGCGCGGGAGGTTTTGACAGTCTGTTTCATGATTTTTCGGTCCTTCCTCTTGATAAAAAAGGCCGGGACAGGTATAATATTGGTGTAGCCCGCCCCGGCGGGTGTAGTGGGCTCTATACAACGCAAACTTTGGACGGTAGGCGCTGTATGGGGCTTTTTTCGGGTGATGTCAGGTGATGCTCAGGCGGGTGCCGGTGACTGTTTTGCTGTACTGGTCGTACAGGTCGGGTGCTACGGCCTTGATGGCTTTGCTGTCCAGTCGGGTGCTGGAGAAATCGGACAAGCGGACTTTGTGGCAGCCTACTTCCAGATAGTTGGTGGAGCGCTCAGCCAGTGCCTCGCGGATCTGGGTTTTCAGCTGTTCCTGTTCAGCCTGTGCAGCCTCAATCAGTTGGGCGGCCTCCTTGTACTGCTCGACAAGGGTCAGTAAAACGTTGATACTCATGTGTGTACCTCTCTTCAAATCGTTGGGTGAATGGTCGGATGTGAGAACCGGTGTTCCCGATGGCATGAGTATACACATGATTGCACAATTATGCAAGATGGAATGTTGCACAAAGAAAAAACGATGATTTTATGCACTATGCATAATTGAGCAATCATGCATAATAAACAATACATATAAGAGTGGAGAGACTACAATGGGTGGAAGAACCAGTGCGGCAAGCCACAACAAATACAATGCAAAAGCCTACGACCGGATAAACCTTGTTGTCCGTAAAGGTCAGAAGGAGCAGATTCAGGAGTATGCTAAAGAGAAGGGGATGAGCCTGAATGCCTATATCAACGCCTTGATTCAGGCAGACATGGGCGAACACCTAACCCCGGGGGTAGTTAAAAATCTGGAAGGGGACGCTGACTCGGTAGAATGAGATAGTTGTTCCATCTCCCCAGACCTGATTAAAATCTAGCAGCAGAAGGCCTCTGTCTTTCACAGAAATGTGATCGGCGGGGGCCTTTTTAGCGTAAAAAATAGCCTGACCCAGAGCAGGTGGTAGCTGCAGTGACGGGATGCAAGTTATACCTATATATAATAGGGGCAGCAGGGAAGAGAGTAAAAATTATGTAGTACTGTGCGATATACCTCGTCAGGACTCCTGACTGATGTGACGGCATGAACTGGTTTTTCCGCGCGAGGGGGCGTTCTATTTAACGGTTGTCATTACATCGGAGCGGCTATCACACCTGACTGCACTCTCCAGCGCCTTGGACAACTATATGACCACACATTTTGTCCATCGATGATTTCATCTGGAGCTTTCATGCGAAACTGGGCAATGTGCAAAAAAGTTCTGGCTGAATCGCATTTTTTTCTAAAACATGGATGGATACATTTCCTCGGATTTCTATTGATTCCCAGATATAACCATGATAGAATAATAAGAGAATTCAGACGGCCACGTAGAAGAACTGGTATCCTCTGTTTTGTGATGGAAGGATACGCCTTGATTGCGGTAAGGAGGTGAATCCAGTGGGCTTATGTCTGTTTGCGAACAATCATGTGATAGATCATGAGAAAACCCGAATGATAGATCAAAATAAAAAGCCCACTGCTGTTTCCCTTGCTGGCGTGATGCGCAAAGGTGAAAATGAAGTGGGCTTGTTGAGGTTCTACAAAAATGTGAAATATTACATACTTGGATCAATACACATGCGGCGCTTGAGCTGTAGCATGACGTCCTGGTTTTCATTACGGCCACATTGCATTTGAAATGACCTTGGGCGAAGCTGTCGTCCGAGGGCTTTTGTCTGTCCAGAGATCAGTGATAACAATCTGTCAATTTTGGGAGAAGAGGAACGGTTATCTAAAAGGAAGGTGCTTGCCGGAACGGTGTGAGTTAAAGAGATTACTTTATAGAAGTTTGCGTTTTAAATGTCCAAGCAACATCCGCAAACTGCATATCGCAAATATGCCGTGTTGATAGGGCACTATTTCTGAAAATTGCGATAAAACGAATGACGATAAGAAGTGCATAGACAAGGATTTATGTGAGGAGAAAAAATGGCTACGAATACTGTTGGAATCGATAAGGAAGTTGAAGTTAACCGCAAGGAAAATCTGCGCGACCATCGCCTGTACTGGATCGGACGTCGGATGCAGGACGTGATCTTGTCATCGCTGGCACTGGTGGTGCTGTCGCCGGTCATGCTGGCTACGGCTATTGCAATTGTGGTGGACGACCCGTCTGCGGGTCCTGTTTTCAGTCAGGAGCGTATCGGCCGCAACGGTAAGCCCTTTAAGTTCTATAAGTTCCGCTCCATGTGCCCCAATGCAGAGGCAAAACTGGACGACCTGCTAGACCAGAACGAAATGGATGGTCCCGTGTTCAAGATCAAGGACGACCCCCGCATTACCCGTGTGGGCAAGTTTATCCGCAAGACCAGCCTCGATGAGCTGCCCCAGCTGTGGAATATCCTGAAGGGTGATATGAGCATCGTTGGCCCCCGCCCGGCGCTTCCCCGCGAGGTGGAGCAGTACGGCGACTACGAAAAACAGCGTCTGTATGTGACCCCCGGCTTGAGCTGCTACTGGCAGATCGCCCCGCACCGCAATGACCTCTCCTTTGAGGAGTGGATGGATCTGGACGTGAAATACGTCAAAGAGCGCAGCTTCTGGGTGGATTGGAAGATTATTTTTAAGACCTTCAAGGTGTGCTTGCTGGGGCGTGGGGAGTAAAAAATAGTACATGGAAGGAAAACGGTTGGAGAGACGAGATGGAGAGAGACCTTAGAATTGCGGTATTTGGACAGAAGCGATTGTCGAGAGAGGGCGGCGTAGAAATCGTTGTAAAGGAGCTGTGCACGCGGATGGCACAGCAAGGCTGTCAGGTGACCTGTTATAACCGGTCGGGACATCATGTAAGCGGCGCAGAGTATGACGATATTGATAACACGAACTACGAGGGAATCCGGCAGAAGTCCGTTCCAACGATAGAGAAAAAAGGGGCTAGAGATATAATACGCGGCTGTCATAATAGGAACAAGGGCACGGCAGAGAATGAAAGGCTCCGCGACCCGAAGTTCATATTTTCTTACCCGAAGAATGAACGATTGATCTTTCTGTGTGGCAGAAATGCCGCTCAGAAAGAAATCTCGACCATGAGGGTGGGGTGACAGGCAGCGGACAGGTGTACGAACCTATCCGCTCTTTGTGTTGGCCGAGATGTTGATGAAGAAATTGAGTGGGATTGTGGGAAAGATTTATGAGTAAGAAACTTGCG
>ENA-UONW01002238-UONW01002238.1-human-gut-metagenome-genome-assembly--contig:-CS52-NODE-2238-length-19638-cov-7.328397_pt1 | contig 19638 bp, 9 predicted proteins | sample MGYA00242463_ERZ724010 | MGnify/ENA metagenome assembly ERZ724010 | reverse complement strand
CGGCGGCACGGCGGGTGCGGCCGACACCGGGGCGCTCTGCGATTGGCTGGAGACAGCCGACGGCGTCCGGCCGGGCACGGTCTCTGCGAACGGCAGCTGCGTGACCTGGCAGACGGATGCGGGCATCACCTGCTCGTATAACCCGCAGCTCGAGCGCATCAGCGAGCGTGCGCAGGAACCGGCGCAGACGCAGACGCTGGAAAGCATTCCCGCCCTGCGCGGCGTGCAGCACGGACGCGATGTGTATCTCTTCCAGCCGTACTACGGTCTGGACAGCTCATTCACGCGCCAGTATTACGAAGAGGGCCAACGCATCGCCGCGAAGTCCGAGGGCACGTTCTACTATTATAAGACGGAGGCCGCGACGGTTGACGCCATTGCCGACGCGGTCGAGTCCGGCGGCGTTATTCTGTTTGACAGCCACGGCACCACGGACTATACCGGCGACAATGAGGACTACACCTCCAAAGCGACGACGTCCTACCTCTGCCTGCAGAGCGGCGAGGGCCTGACGACCGAGGACTATGCCGACGGCCACGCCGTCTACGGCGGAAGCGGCATCAACGGCATGCGCTACTATGAGGTCGACGGTACGGTCATTGCCAACCATATGGAAAAGCCCGCAAACGGCGGCCTTGTCTGGATGGCGATCTGCCTCGGCATGGCCACGGACGGCCTCGAGGGCCCACTTATGGACGCGGGCGTCGGCGTGGTCTACGGCTACAGCCAGTCCGTTACCTTTATCGGCGATTACTGCTTTGAAGAGGAATTTTTCAACAAGCTGCTGCAGGGCGGCACCGTCGCGGAGTCTATCCGCACCATGAAGGCCCGCTACGGCAACTGGGATTGCTCCCCCGCCATTCTGGGCAGCGATTCCTCCCAGACTGCCGCAACGCTGGAGGAAGCCGTGCGGAAGCACGCGGCCTTCCCCATTGTCGTTTCGGCGGAGGATGCCTATCCCGGCCACGGAAAAGTCGATGCCGTGCAGGAGGTCAGCTCCGTCTGGAGCCTGCTGGAGAGCTTCACCACGACCGTGACGACGGACGCCCCGGAAACGGCCGGAACGGTCGTCCAGAAGGGCATGACGGTCACGGCCGTCCCGGCCCGCGGCTACTATGCCGACGGTGCGACGGTCACGCCGGAGGGGGCCGCTGTTGTGACGCAGGAGGGCGACCTGTTCCGCATCTCGTCCCTGCGCGCGGACTGCACGATCACGATCCACTTCTCGGCCAAGACGCCCGCTGTGCTGCACTTTGCCGTGCCGGACGGCGTCACGCAGGCGGATATCCAGAGCTATGTCGGGGATGCGGAGCCCCTGCCGCTGCCCGCCGGGACCCCGGCAGCGGATGCGCAGGACTATTCCTTCGCCGGTTGGTCCCTGCAGGAGCAGGCGGAGCCGGTCGGGAGCCTGTCCTATCTCCGCGCCGGGAGTGAGTTTGCCGTTGCGCAGCCGGAGCAGACGCTCTACGCCGTCTATCGCTATTTTGCGACTCCGGCCGGAACGACGCCCGCCTTCCACGAGCTGACAGAGGCCCCGGAGGACTGGAGCGGCACCTATGTGCTTTCCGCTGCGGGCCGCGCCCTCCTGTGCGACGGCTCGGTCACGGGCGCAGCGCTCGGCAGCAGCGAGGCGGCAGTCCCGTTTGCCGATGCCGGGCTTGCGGAAGAGAACGGCGCGCTGCGCGGCGTTTCCGCCGCGGTCGTTGTGCAGATCGAGCGCGTCACGGGCACGGAGCAGTATGCAATCCGCCTCGGCGGTACTTCCGACGCGGTCTATCTGGCCTGCCGCTCGAACAGTGAGCAGCTCAACACGGCGCAGGACGCCGGAACGTCGCTGTCCCGCTGGGTCATTTCCATGGAGGACGGTCATATGACGATCCGCAGCGCGCGCTATCTCAGCCGCACGCTGCAGTATGATGCGGATGTGGGCTGCTTCCGCTGCTATGCCAAGACGAAGACTCCGCTGACGGTCTACCGCGGCGAGACGAGCAGCCTGTGGTATACGACGCAGCCGAAGATGCATGATCATCAGCTGGTCGAAACGGGCCGTCGCGAGCCGACTTGCACCATGTCGGGCTGGATCGACTTCCGCTGCACGATCTGCGGCGAACTGCGCCGCCAGCCGCTGGAGCCGCTGGGCCACGAGGTCGTGAACGGCCTCTGCGTCCGCTGCGGCGAAGTGATGCAGCTCCCGTTCCGGGATGTGCCGGAGAACGCCTATTTCTATGACGCCGTCGTCTGGGGCTTGTCCCGCGGCGTGGTGAACGGCACGACGATGACGACGTTCTCGCCGGACCTGTCTTGCACCCGCGCGCAGGCCGTCACGTTCCTGTGGCGTGCTGCCGGGATGCCCGAGTCCTCCGGCAATACGGCGTTTGCCGATGTTCCGGCGGACAGCTACTATGCTGCGGCCGTTGCCTGGGCGGCGGAGAACGGCTTCACGAACGGCACGGGCGGCGGCTGCTTCAGCCCGGATGCCCCGTGCACGCGCGCACAGATCGTCACGTTCCTGTGGCGTGCGGCAGGGGAGCCGGAGTCTTCCGGCAGTACGGCCTTTGCGGACGTCCCCGCCGGGAGCTACTATGCCGCGGCCGTTGCCTGGGCGGCGGAGAACAACGTTACGAACGGCACGGGCAGCGGCTGCTTCAGCCCGGATGACCTGTGCACCCGCGCGCAGATCGTCACGCTGCTGTACCGGCAGCTGACGAAGGAAATCTGAAAAATCGGATCAATTTTTTGGTCCGTTTTTTAAGGCAGCACCGCACAATTCAGCGAGAGCATTCGGCGAAAAATATCCGGCGAAGGCCAAATTATGCGGTGTTGCCAAATAAAAAAAGGAGGAAACCCAAGAGATGACAAAACATCGTGTGACTCGCCGCCTGCTGGCGGTGGCGCTGTCCGTGCTTCTGGTGCTCGGCTGTGTCGCTCCGGCTGTCGCGGCGACCTACGAGAGCGGCACCTACACCGGTACGGGTACGGGCCGCAACGGGTCTGTGGCGCTGACGCTCACGCTGACGAACGGCGCGATCGCGAGCGTGGACAATGTGACCCATTCGGAAACTGCCCGCTATTGGGAAAAGGCCAAGGTGCTTCTTGACCGGCTCGTCGGTCTGCAGACCCCGGAGCAGGTCGAAAAGCTCGACGCCGTGACCGGCGCGACCCTGAGCAGCAATGCCATCAAGGAAGCTGCGAAGGACGTGTTCCGTCAGGCCGAATCGAAGGAGACTCCGGTCTTCGCGTCCGGCAGCGGCACGAAGAGCGACCCGTATCTCATCCGCACGGCCGCGCAGCTGCAGGCCTTTGCCGCAGCCGTCAACGGCGGCACGGGCTATGAGGGCCAGTACATCAGTCTGGATGCCGATCTGGACCTGACCGGGACTGCGTGGACGCCCATCGGCGCGACGGGCTCGTTCAACGGCAGCTTCAACGGCAACTATCATACGATCACCGGCATGACCATCGGCTCGGAAAGCGAGAAGGCTTCCTATACGGAGGCAGGCCTCTTCGGCTCGGTAGGCAAGGGCGCTGCCATCCGCAACGTCGGCGTTATCAACGCCGCGATCTACAACAAGACCACGACGGACCCGAGCGTCGGCCTTCTGGCGGCCGGGATCAGCGAGAACAGCATCGTCGAGAGCTGCTGGGCGACCGGCACGATCTACAGCGATACGACTTCTCCCTATTATTCCTACGTCGGCGGCCTCGTCGGCAGCATCGGCATCAAGAGCCTCATCTGCAACAGCTGGACGAACGTTGTCGTCTATGCCAAGGGCAGCTCTGACAGCTTCGTCGGCGGCATCGTCGGCGATACCGGCAACAACTCCGCCGTTGTGAACTGCGCGGCCCTCGGCTCCGTGGCAAACTACGGCAACACCTCCATGATGTACGGCGCGGGCGGCGTTGTGGGCTACAGCTCCGGCGCGGTCTATGCCAGCTATTCCTCCAGCCGCATCCATATGGACGCCATGTCCTCTGAGGACGGTGCGGACGTGCCGGTCGGCGGCGTTGTCGGCTCTCCCTCGGCTCTGTCTGCGGCTTACAACTGCTATTTCAACAAGGAAGAGAAGCAGACCTATTATGACGGCGAGGTCTCGACTCCGCTGGCCGTCGGTTACGACGTGCTGAACTACAGCGAGAGCGACAACGATCACTGCGAGGGTTTGACTGCCGCCGAGATCGCCTCCGAGACGCTTCTGAACAAGCTCACCGCGGCCCTGACGCCGGAGGAGCTGGCAAAGGGCCAGGCCTACTTCAAGTCCGAATCCCTGCTGACCGGCGACATCACGCTCGACAGCCTGCTGAGCATGACGGAAAACGGCTGGTGCACATGGGAGCGCAATGCGGACGGCGCGCTGCTGCCCACGGCGGGCGGCTCCGTCACGCCGGAAGAGCCGGATTACTTCGCAGGCGGCGACGGCTCGGTCGGCGATCCCTATCAGATCGCGACGGAAGCGCAGCTGCGCGCCTTTGCCGAGGCCACGCAGGCCGGGAAGCTCGTGACGACGAACGTCTGCTTCGTCCTGACGGCCGACATCGCCCTGAACGGCGAGTGGACGCCGGTCCACAGCTTCGGCGGCACGTTCGACGGCGGTGATCACACCGTCTCCGGCATGACCATCGGCACGGCCGATGCGCCCTCCAAGCTGGTTTCTGCGGGCTTCTTCGATGTGCTGGCCAACACGGCCAGAGTGCATGACCTGCACCTGACGAACGCCTCCGTCTATGTGCAGCGCTCCGGCGCGGCGCTGGATGACCGAATCTATGCCGGCGGCCTCGTCGGCGGCGCGGGCACGGCGGGCAGCAATGTGCGCATCGACAACTGCTCCGTCACGGGCAGCACGATCTCCGCTGCCTCCGGCACGTTTGCCTATGCGGGCGGCCTTGCCGGTCGTCTCGACCGCGAAAACGTTGTGACGAACTGCTGGACGGATATTGCCGTCACCGCAGTCTCTGCCAATTCTCCCGCCTGCGCGGGCGGCCTTGTCGCCACCATCGGCGGCAGCAGCATGATCGCCAACGCGGCCGCGCTGGGCGATGTCTCGGTCACGGGTGTCAGCGCAGAATACAACTGGTGCCGCGCGGGCGGCCTGCTGGGCTCCTCTGCCTATCTGACCCACAACTGCTACGCCTCCGGCAATGTCTCCCTGCAGAATTCTGCCGAGAGCGTCAAGAACGTCTATCTCGGCTGCCTCATCGGCGAGCAGAGCGGCGGTGTGGTCGTCTCCGGCCACTATTCCAACGGCGCAGTTCTGCGATACAACGGCGGGACGCAGACGGCCAAGGCGACCGGCTCCATCCCCTCGTCGTGGTATTTCGACTACAACAAGATCACCGCGCACGACAGCGTCACGGATGCGGCCTTTGCCGCGGCCATGAACGACGGCATCTCCGAGAGCGGCATTGCCGAGACGGATGCCTATCTGACGAGCAGCGGCAAGTTCACCTCCTATACTGCCGAGAGCCTTGCGGCCATGCGCCCGGCTGCCTGGCAGAGCTGGGGCCTTGCGGACGGCAAAGTCGTCCTCGGCGGCTCGCAGGATGACCCGACGTTTGCGGGCGGCGACGGCTCCGAGACCGCTCCGTTCCTCATCCGTACCGAAGCGCAGCTGCGCGCCTTCGCAGCGACGACGGCGGACGGCGAGACCTATGCCGGTCAGTATGTCGCGCTGGATGCCGATATCCCCCTGAACGGCGACTGGACGCCGATCCATTCCTTCGCCGGTACGTTCGACGGTCAGGGCCACACGGTCTCCGGCATGACCATCGGCTCGCAGTCCGCCCCGGTCGACGCCTCGGATTCGCCGCTCGGCTTCTTTGACATTCTGGCAAACGACGCGCAGGTCCGCAACCTGCATCTGACCGGCGTGAGCATCTACGGCTCTGCCGAGGGCCAGTGGACGCGCCCGTTTGTCGGCGGCATCGCAGGCGGCTCCCTGAGCATCGGCACGGACGTCCGCATCGACAACTGCTCCGTCACCGGCTCCGCCATCTCCCTGACAGCGGAAAACTGGGCCTACGCCGGCGGCATCCTCGGCGCGCAGGCCATGAACGGCGTCATCACGAACAGCTGGACCGATGTGACGGTCTCCGCCATCTCCAAGAGCGGCCTGACCTGCGTTGGCGGCATCACTGCCATCAACAGCAACGGCGCCATGCTGGCAAACTGTGCTGCGCTGGGCGATGTGATCTCCCACAACGGCTACACGCTCACCAGCACCATCAGCGGCGCTGCAGGCGGCCTGATCGGCCAGGCGACCGGCCTGCTGCACAACTGCTATGCCTCCGGCAACATCGAGCTGGTCAACGCCATGGATGTGGCAGCGCCTGCCGCCGGTATGCTGGTCGGTAAAATTTCCGCAAGCCGCGCGCTGAACGGCTTGGTCGTTGGCTGCCGCTATGAGACGGCCGCCGTTGTGACGGCCAACGGCACGCAGATCGAAACGGCTGCCGCGGGCGCCATGGGCGACACGGTCCTGCTGGAGAATGTCTCTGCTGCCGATACCGGCGCGAAGACGTTTGCAGACACCATGAACGAGGGCCTCTCGACTGCGGGCCTCGGCCGCACCGACCGCTGGCTGACCGGCGAGGATGTCGGCTTTACCGCAGAGGAGCTGGCGGCTCTGCGCCCCGCGGCATGGTATGCCTGGGAGCGCAGCGAGGACGGCAAGACGGTCCTGAGCACCAAGATCTATGAGGATATCGAGATCCCGACGCCGGACTTCTTTGACAGCGGTGACGGCACGGAGGGGGATCCGTGGATCATCCGCACGCTTGCCCAGCTGCAGGCCTTCCGCGCGTTCTTTGCGAAGAGCGACTTTGACGGAGCCTACATCGCTCTGGCGGCCGATCTCGACCTGACCGGCACAGAGTGGGCCCCCATCGGCCACACGGACAGAGGTGTGCAGGCCTTCCGCGGCCACTTTGACGGCCGTGGCCACACCATTTCCGGCATGAGCATCGGCACAGCGAGCGCGCCTGTGACCGACACGACGAAGACGTACTACGGCCTGTTTGCGGCCCTGATGGACGGTGCTTCCGTCGAGGACCTCCGCGTGGAGGGCAGCATCTATGTCACGGGCGAGCAGACGGTGTCTGCCGGTCTGCTGGCAGGCTGCAGCGACCTTTCGCTCATCGACCGCTGCTATGCGGTGGGAACGGTGCAGGTCCGCACCGAAAACGGCAGCTTTGAAAACAGCAGCTTCGCGGGAGGCCTCATCGGCTACAGCCAGCGCAGCGAGATTTACAACTGCGGCGCAGATGTCGCGCTCGACGCCTACTGCAAGACGGCAAACGCCGAGGCGGGCGGCATCACGGCCATGAACGCCTTCGGCATCATCGCAAACTCCTATGCGACCGGCACGCTGACCGCGGCCACGGACCGCACCGTGGACGACAGCGGCGTGAGCTACCTCGGCGGCATCGCAGGCTGCCAGGCCGGTACGCTTGTGAACTGCTACAGCGACTGCACGCTGACGTCCAAGACGTGGACGAAGTTTGTCGGCGCGCTCGGCGGCATGGCCACGGCCATCAGCGAGAGCTATGACAGCTACTATGCAGAGAATGCGGCCCTGACCATCGAGGATCAGCGCCTCGATCCGCCGGTCGCCTTCGGCACGGTCGTTCCGTCCGGCTACAACGAGGACGGCGATCTGCTTGACGGTGCATTTATCTACAATGTCACGGCCATGACGCTGGAGCCTGCCGCTCTGTCCGCGGCCCTGAATGAGAACTTTGCCGCATTCCCGGTCGACCCGGCCGAGCTGACGGTCCCGCTCCTGCGCTGGACGGTCGTCGACGGCAAGGCGGTCCCGCGCGGCGGCGCGGCGGGCATCACCTATGTTCCCGTGGAAAAGCCGGACCCGACGCCCGAATATGCCTATCAGGACGGCGTGTACTACGGCCGCGATGAGGCGGAGCATGTCATTGTCCGCATCGTCGTGAAGGACGGCAAGATCGTCTCCGCCGAGATCATCACCCCGAAGGACTTCGACGCCGACCATGCCGAGGAGATCCTCGCCGCCGTGGTCAGCAGCCAGACAGTCGAACGCGCCGACAGCGACACGGCGGACGACAGCACCCTGAAGTCCGCGCTGAAGGTCGCCCTGAACCGCGCCCTGCTCGGCGATACCTCGACCTATGATCCTGCCGATCCCACCGCGATCTTCGACGGCGGCAGCGGCACGAAGGCCGATCCGTACCGCATCGCAACGGCCGATCAGCTGCGTGCCTTTGCGGCAGCCGTGAATGAGGAAGAGCATTTTGCCGGGGAATACATCGTCCTGACGGCGGATATCGATCTCGCGGGCCGCAAATGGGTCCCGGCAGGCAATGCCGGAGCGCACTGTTTCAGCGGTATTTTCGACGGACAGAACCACAAGATCCTCGGTCTGCGCATCGGCACGGAGGAGACGCCTGCGGACTATGTCGCAGCCGGTCTGTTCGCCTATGCCGACGGCGCGATCATCCGCAACGTCGCCATCGAAAATGCACAGATCAATATCAAGCGCACGGACAGCGTCCGCATCTATGCGGGCATCGTCGCCGGTGTTATGGATAAGTCCGAGACCGGCGCAGGCGCGCTGATCACGAATTGCGCCGTCTCCGGCACGGTCTCCGCGTCCTCCAAGGACTGGAGCACGGTCGGCGGTATCGTGGGTCAGAGCTATGACAGCGTGATCCTGAACTGCAGCGCCCATGTCGACCTGACGACGGTCTCCGTCAGCGGCAGTGCGCTGGCAGGCGGCATCGTCGGTCTGGACGGCTTCTCGATCCTGGCCAACAGCTACGCCATGGGCAGCATCTATGCCGATGCAGGCGTGAACGCTGCGACCATCGGCGGCATCGCCGGTATGCAGGCGGGTGTTGCGGGCAACAACTATTCCGACATGAAGCTCACGTCGAAGAACGCCACGGGCGACATCGGCGGCATCGCGGGCCGCAACACGGCCATCGGCACCGTGAATTACGGCTACTTCAACAGCGAGCAGGAGCAGCGCAGCGGCAACAGCGTCGTGACGCCTGCAAAGGACATCGGCACGAACGTGACCATGGGCTCGACCGGCGTTGTGCGCAACACGGCCGCCATGACCGGCGCGGAGCTGCGCAGCGAGACGTTCCGCGACCTGCTCAACGAAAACCAGTGCGAGGACCACGAGCTGCGTTCCGCCCTGCAGGACGGCGTCACCCGCTACAGCATCAAGCTGCGTGCGGACGGCAGCCTGACGGTGGACAGCTGGATCCTGGACGGCGAGGTCCGGCAGAAGAACGCTCCGGCGCTCGAGCTTGACCCGCAGGCGCCCGAGGCACCGGTCATCACGCCGGACGGCGGCAGCTACGCCGAGGCGCAGACCGTGACCATCACGGCGGACTCTGCCGACGCTGCGATCTACTACACGCTTGACGGCTCCGATCCTCTGAACGGCACGCTCTACACCGGCCCGTTCACGCTGGAGCAGTCCGCCGTCGTGCGCGCCGTCGCCGTCCGCGGCAACTGTGTCAGTGCGGAGACAAGGGTGGAATTCACCATCGAGACGGTGCATAATGCCGTCCTGAGCTTTGTCTCCAACGGCGGTTCCGTTGTGGAGCGCGTGGAGCTGCCCGTCGGTACTGCCCTGGACCTGAGCGCCTATGTGACGGAGCGCGAGGGCTATGACTTCACCGGCTGGTATCTCGACGCCGCGCTGACGCAGCCTATCACAAGCCTGACGCTCGAGGCCGACACGACGGTCTACGCGGGCTGGCGCATCCGCAATCCCTTCGTCGACGTGGCCGAGAAGGACTACTTCTATGACGCGGTTCTCTGGGGCGTGGAAAACGGCGTCGTCAAGGGCATGGATGAGACGCACTTCGAGCCGGAGACGGTCTGCACCCGTGCGCAGGCGCTGACGTTCCTGTGGCGTGCAAACGGTATGCCGCAGCCGAAGACGACGACCAATCCGTTCGTTGATGTCGATGCCTCTGCCTACTACTATGACGCAGTCCTCTGGGGTGTCGAGAACGGCATCGTCAAGGGCATGGATGAGACGCACTTTAAGCCGGATACGGCCTGCAGCCGCGCGCAGGCGCTGACGTTCCTGTGGCGCGCGAAGGGCATGCCGCAGGCAAGCGGCACGACGTTTGCCGATGTCCCGGCCAATGCCTACTATGCGCAGGCAGTTGCCTGGGGCGTAGAGAACGGCATTGTCAAGGGCATGGATGAGACGCACTTTGAGCCGGATACGCTCTGCCAACGTGCTCACGCCGTGACGTTCCTCTGGCGTGCCTACGCGAACTGAGTCCCCATAACGTGTAAATAACAAAAGCCCGCTGCAGGGTTCCCTGCAGCGGGTCAATTTATGGCAGCGCCGCACAATTGCAGCTTCGGCCTTTGCCGGATATTTATCGCCGATCCGTCGGTTCGAAAAGTTTGAGGTATTGCGCAGCCGTTGGCGGCTTTGCCGCCCTACGGATGCGGCATGCCCCTTGCGGGTACACAGAGTACATCTGCACGTTTCAAACCTTGCCTCGACAAAAAATCTCGCGCTAAATGCTCTTGCTGAATTGTGCGGTGTTGCCTTATATTCTAATCCAGCATGAAGCCCCGGCAGCCGAGGCCGGCAAAGTCGGCAAAGCCGAGCGAGCGGTAAAATGCGGCCGTCTCCGGCGTGTCGTCCGTCGTCAGCTCGATCTGCCGCACGCCGTTGAATCGCTCGAGCACGGCGCGCAGCAGGGCTGTGCCGATCCCGCGGCGCTGCCGCTCCGGCGCGACCAGAATGTCCTGAATGAACACGATCGTCGCGCCGTCGCCGACTGCGCGGATCAGCCCGGCCAGCTCGCCGTCCTCCCACGCGGCCAGAACCAGCAGCGAATGGCGGAAGCCGCGCTCCAGCGCTGCCGGGTCGTCCGTGTAGGCCGTCCAGCCGACGCTGGCGTAGAGGCGCAGGACATCCTCGGCCTTGTATTCCCTGTATTCCCGAATGTCCATCTCATATTTCTCCAATCAAATAGAAAAGGCGCGCCGCTGATACCTCGGTATCCGACCGGCGTGCCTTTTTTGGTGCCGCTGACCGGGGTCGAACCGGTACGCTTTTTAGGGCGAGGGATTTTAAGTCCCTTGTGTCTGCCTATTCCACCACAGCGGCATATCTGCATTCTGAAACAAAGATATTTTATCATTTTGAGCCGCTCCCGTCAAGCCCCGCGTGCCGCCGGGGGAAAATTACGCGAAACAGCGGCAGAGAATGGTGGGGGTTCGTCAAACTGTCGAATAAATGTTCAGAAAAACGTCATATGATTGTTGAATTATGCCGAAATATGAGATATAATGAAGGAAAGAATAGTGGGCTTTGCGGATATTTGAAAAAAGAGAGAAAAATGTTGAATTTTTTTGGGCAGAGTCCAATTTATTGGACAGCGGATGATGTATGATGAGAGCAGATAAGCGAAAGGCAGGTGAGGAGCATGGAATTCTATGCGCACAAGCGCGAGATGCCGGACGGAGCGATCGTCACGCAGACGGTGCGGGAGCATTTGGTGGGAACGGCGCAGCGGGCCGCGCAGTGCCTGCGGCAGGTCGGCCTGGAGCATGCGGGCTATCTGGCAGGGCTGCTCCACGATTTAGGTAAATACACAGAGGCTTTCCAGCAGTATCTGGACGAGGGAGACAGCACGAAGCGCGGCAGCGTGATCCACACGTTTCAGGGCTGCCGTTACCTGATGGAGCAATACCATCGCGGGGACATCCAAACCATTTCCTGTGCAGAGCTGCTTGCCTTTGCAGTCGGTGCGCACCACGGATTATTCGACTGCGTGGACCAAATGCGACGCATCGGCCTGCAATATCGCGCCGAAAAGCAGGACATCTCCTATGAGGAAGCGGTCGCTGCCTTCCGGCAGGAAATACCGACTGAGGAGATCGAGACACTTTTTGCAGCGGCTTCGGAGGAGATCAACGAAGTCATTGGTCGCATGGACAGGACCTATGATAACGATCGCGAGTACGCTTTTGAAACAGGCCTGCTCGCAAGGTTGCTCCTGTCCGCAGTGATCGAGGGAGACCGCTGCGACACGGCGGCCTTCCAGATCGATGCACATCCGCGAGTTTGGCCGGAGGATATGGCTCCAATCTGGAAAGATCGATTGGAATATCTGGAAGAAAAGCTGCAGGGATTCCCATGCGGCACGCCGGTGGAAAAAGCCCGGCATGCGATCTCAGATCAGTGCCGTGTGTTCGCCGAAAACAAGCCGGGGATCTATCGGCTGAATGTCCCGACGGGCGGCGGCAAGACGCTCAGCTCCCTGCGGTATGCGCTGGCGCATGCAATGTATTTCCGGAAAAGCCGGTTGATCTTCACTTCTCCGCTGCTGTCGATCCTGGAACAGAATGCAGCCGTCATCCATCAGTATGTCGGCGACGACAGCCTGATCCTGGAGCATCATTCCAACGTTGTGCAGACAGAGCCTGCGCAGGGCGAGCTGGACGAGCGGGAGCTTCTGGTGCAAAGCTGGAATGCGCCGATCATCATCACGACACTGGTCCAACTGCTGAACACACTGTTCGATGGAAGAACGACGGCGATCCGTCGCTTTCAGGCTCTCTGCAGCAGTGTGATCGTTATTGATGAGGTGCAGACCGTGCCCGTCAAGATGCTGACCCTGTTTAACCTTGCGATCCGGTTTCTGAGCGAGCAGTGCGGGGCAACGATCGTGCTGTGCTCAGCAACGCAGCCAGAGCTGAAGGACGCTGCCCACCCGCTGCCGGTACAGCCGCAGGAGATCGTGCCGTGGGATGCAGAACTCTGGGCAGCCTTCCGCCGGACGGAGCTGCACGGCTTGCCGGACCGTCGTCTGGAGGAGCTCCCGGAGCTGATCCGTGAGAAAATGGAGGAGACCGAAAGCCTGCTTGTCGTGTGCAACAAGAAAAACGAGGCGGCCTATCTGCTGGAAGAGACGCGCTCGCCGGACTATCGCAGCTTCCACCTGTCGGCCGGAATGTGTATGCAGCACCGTCGGGTGGTGCTGGTGTCCCTGCAGAAAGCGCTTGCGCAGCGCGAAAGGGTCCTTTGCGTTGCCACGCAGGTGATCGAGGCGGGTGTAGACATCTCCTTCGATGCCGTTCTGCGCCTGACGGCTGGTATGGACAGCATCGTGCAGGCGGCCGGACGGTGCAATCGCGGCGGCGCATCGAGTGCGCCGCGCCCGGTGTATGCCGTGAACTGCGCCGATGAAACGCTGGGGCATCTGCGGGATATCCAACGGGGCAAGACCGCAACGCTTGAATTGCTGGAGGCGTTCCGCACGGAACCGGAGCGCTTTGCAGGCGACCTGTTTTCCTCTGACGCGATCCGCTATTACTATCGAGCTTTGTATCGCGACATGGCGGAGGAAGCGCAGGACTATCCGGTTGACCAGCTGGGAACGACACTCTTTGACCTGATGGGGACCAATGAAAAATATGCCGATGAGGACTGTACCGATGTCGAGGGCTTCGTCCTGTGGCAGGCACTGAAAACCGCAGGGCAGGAATTCTCCGTATTTGACGAGAACACGACGGATGTGATCGTCCCGTATGGCAGGGGAAAGCAGCTCATCACAGAACTGTACTCCGAACGGTGCAGAGTGGACCCGGCATATCGTGCCGCGCTGCTGAAAGAGGCAAACGGCTTCACGGTGAGCCTGTATTCCCATCAGAAAAAACGGCTGGAACAGGAAAACGCGCTGTTTCCGGCCTGCGGCGGCTGTGTCTGGGTTCTGGCGGACGGCTTTTATGATGATACGGTCGGACTCATTCGCAACCAGAAAAAACAGGGATTTATGGAGGTGTAAGCAGCTTGAAAAACACAAGGTACGACAACATCGTGGAGTTTCAGGTAACGGGGGACTATGCCCTGTTCTCGGACCCCATCCTGCGTGTCGGCGGAGAAAAGTGCAGCTATCAGGTGCCGACCTATGAGGCGCTCAAGGGCATCCTGCAGTCTGTCTATTGGAAGCCGACGATCATCTGGGTCATCGATGCCGTGCGCGTGATGCATCCTATCCAGATGGAGACAAAGGGAATCCGCCCGATCAAGTATTCGGGAGGAAATGATCTCAGCTACTATACTTATCTGAAAGACTGCTGCTATCAGGTCCGCGCCCATTTTGAATGGAACGAGAACCGGCCGGAGCTGGCGGCGGACCGCAATGAGAACAAGCACCATGAGATCGCAAAGAAGATGATCCGCAAAGGAGGACGCCGGGACATCTTCTTGGGAACGCGGGAATGTCAGGGCTATGTGGAGCCGTGCGTCTTCGGCGAGGGGACGGGCGCTTATGATGAAACGCCGGAGCTTGCCTTTGGCCTGATGTACCATGGCATCACTTATGCCGATGAGGCCTATTCCAAGGAGATCAGCGGGAAAATGACCGTCCGCTTCTGGAATCCGGTGATGAAGCGCGGCGTGATCACGTTCCTGCCGCCGGAGCAGTGCCCGCAGTATAAAACGATCGGTCCAATGAATATCAAGCCCTTCGGGGAGAAACTGAACAATTTCTCCGGCCTGCAGGAATTTGAGGAGGGAACATAATGGGACTGCTGCAGCGAGCTATCGAGACGTATGATGCCAATACTGCCCTGATCGGCGTGTACCGGGACGGGCATGAGCCGCTTGCGCCGATCGGCCACATTCTGACAAGCGCAAACATTGAGATCACATTGAATGCACAGGGAAAGTTCCTAGCCGCGCGCAAAGTCGATAAGAAGGAACCCAAAATTCTGATCCCGGTGACGGAGGAATCCAGCGGCCGCACCAGTGGACTTGCGGCGCATCCTCTCTGTGATCAGCTGAAGTATGTTGCCAACACGAACAAAGAGGCACACGAGCTTTATCTTACTGCACTGCGAAAATGGGAAAGATCTGCATATGCGCATCCGTTTCTCACCGCGATTTCCACGTATGTTAGGAACGGCTCGGTTCTTAAGGACCTTACGAAATGCGGTGTCCTTGCTTTGGAAAAAGGCGGAGGCTATGATGAAAAACAGATGATCTGCTGGCGCGTATTGGGCATTCCCACAGAGGAACCTGCCTGCTGGAAGAACCGGAATCTCTTCTCTGCATTTGAATCCTATTATTGCAGCCAGCTGGAAACGCGGGAAATGGCTTTGTGTATGCTGGAAGGAAAAACGGAACCCCTAGCTTTGCAGCATCCCAAGGGTATTATTCCGATGAACGGGAACGCAAAGCTGATCTCGGCCAATGATTCAAGCGGCTTTACCTATCGGGGACGCTTTTTGGATGATAGTCAGGCAGCTACGGTCGGCTATATCGCTTCGCAGAAAGCGCACAATGCGCTGCGCTGGCTGGCGTCCGAACAGGGGGTTCGGGAGTTTTCCGGAAAACGGATATTCCTCTGCTGGAACCCTGCCGGAAAAACGCTCCCAAGACCGATGCGGCGGATGCGGGACGCAGATGCTGCGCCGCTCCGGAAGCCGAGCGATTATCAAGAACAGTTAAAAAGTACGCTGCTGAGCTTCCGAAAGGATCACCAGCTGCAGGACACGGACTGCGCCGTTCTGGTAAGCTTTGATGCTGCGACGACCGGCCGCCTTGCGGTAACCTATTACAACGAGATCACGCTCAGGACCTTTCTGGAGCGGATACACGATTGGGATGCGCATTGCTGCTGGTTAGCAGGGAATTACGGAATACAGGCTCCTAATTTGCTTCAACTCGTGGATTGTGCTTTTGGTACCCAGCGAAATAACTTTTTGGAAACAGACGATCGCATCCAGCGTCAGCACCTGCAGCGACTGCTGAACTGCAAAATGAACGGTGGGATCTTCCCACTGGATATTCTGAAAGCATTGACGCAGCGGGCGTCTTCCCCGCTGGCCTATGATGTTTTGAACTGGAGAAAAATCGTGCATGCAGCCTGTGCTGTTCTCCAGAAATATCGGTATGACACAAAACAGGGAGGTAATGAAATGGCTTGGGAACTGGACACAAATAACCGCAGCTTCCAATATGGCAGGCTGCTGGCTGTGATGGAACGTGCGGAGATGGACTACTACACAAAGACAAACGAAAACAGGCAGACAAATGCCATCAAATTTATGAGTGAGTTCCGAAGACGGCCGTTCACCGTGTTTGAGCGGGTCAACCGTCAGCTGGAGCGTGCGTATCTCGATCGCATCGATGCATGGCAGGTCAGACGCTATAAACAGCTTGTGGGGGAAATTATCAACATTCTGCGTGGATTCCCGGAGAACGAGCTGAACCGGCAGCTGGAGGATCTGTATCTCATGGGCTATGAGCTGCAGCGAAATGCCTTTTTCACCAAAAACGACACAACAAATCATACAGAGGAGGAATAAAACATGGCAGCACTGAAGAATAAGATCGATTTTGTGGCACTGATCTCGGTAACGAACGCAAACGGAAACGGAGACCCACTGAACGGCAACCGTCCCCGGACGGATTATAACGGCATGGGCGAGATCTCGGACGTGTGCATTAAGCGGAAGCTCCGGAACCGGATGCAGGACATGGGCAATGCGATTTTCGTACAGTCTGAGGACCGCTGCGACGACGGCTTCAAAAGCCTGAGTGATCGCGCGACGGCTGCGCCCAAGGGGAGCAAGGAGAAAGAGACCTATGCACAGACTGCGTGCGAAAAGTGGATGGATGTACGGAGCTTCGGACAGGTTTTCGCATTCAAGAGCAATGACAAGAGCGGTGTCTCCGTCGGCGTCCGCGGACCTGTTTCGATTCATCAGGCAGTCAGCATCTCTCCGGTCGAGATCGAAGAGATGCAGATCACCAAGAGCGTCAACGGCGAAACGGGCGAGAAGCGCTCGTCGGATACCATGGGTACGAAGCATTTTGTCAGATTTGGATTCTATGAGATCAAGGGCGCGATCAACGTGCAGTTGGCGGAAAAGACCGGCTTCTCGCAGGAGGATGCAGCTGTTGTGAAGGAATGCCTCCGCACGCTCTTCGCGAACGATGCCTCCGCCGCGCGGCCGGAGGGCTCCATGGAGGTCGTAAAGCTCTTCTGGTGGGAACATAATTGCAAGGAGGGACAGTATTCGTCCGCAAAGGTGCATCGAAGCGTCCATGTCACGCCCAAGAATCCGGAAGGGATCCCGACATGTGTGGACGACTATGAGATCACGCTCGATGAGCTGCCCGGCCTTGTTCCGGAGATCATAGATGGCGTATAACGAGGACGAGTATCTCCAGCTTTCCGGGATCCAGCATTTCCGGTTCTGCCGCAGACAGTGGGCTTTGATCCATATCGAAAATCTGTGGGCGGAGAATGTCAGGACCGTGGACGGGGAGCTTATGCACGAACGGGCGCACGACTCCGGCCTGCGGGAAAAGCGCGCCGGCGTGATCGTGACGCGCGATCTGGCGATCTCGTCTCAGACGATGGGCGCCTCCGGGGCATGCGATGTCGTGGAGTTCCGAAAGTCGGCTGACGGGATCCCGCTTCCGGGTGAGGAGGGCCGCTTCCTGCCCTATCCGGTCGAGTACAAGCACGGCTCGCCGCGGGAAGACCTGGCCAATGAGCTGCAGCTCTGCGGGCAGGCGATGTGTCTGGAAGAAATGCTTTGCTGCGATATCCAAAAGGGCGCGCTGTATTTCGGCGAAATGCGGCACCGGATCGAGGTAGAGTTCACGCCGGAGCTGCGCCGGGAGGTGGTGGATACCATGAAGGAAATGCACAGCCTCTACCGGCGCGGCCATACGCCGAAGGTGAAGCCGACGAAGTCCTGCAATGCCTGTTCCCTGAAAGACCTGTGCCTGCCGAGAATGTCGCGCTGCGGTTCCGTGAAAAGCTACCTGCAGAGACATATGGAGGAAATACCATGAGACGACTGCTCAACACGCTGTTTGTCACCTCGGAGGATGCCTATCTGACACTCGACGGCGAAAATATCGTTGTCCGCCGGGAAAAGGAGGAGGCAGGGCGGTTTCCTCTGCACAATCTGGAAGAGATCGTCAGCTTCTCCTATGCCGGGGCTTCGCCTGCCCTGATGGGGGCCTGTACCAAACGCAATATCGGCCTGAGCTTCTGCACGCCGAGCGGCAGATTTCTGGCGCGGACGGCGGGCGTGGAAACCGGGAATGTGCTGCTGCGCAGAGAGCAGTACCGGATAGCGGATGATCCGGCCGCCAGCTGCCGGATCGCAAAGCTCATGATCTGGGGTAAGCTGTATAACGGCCGGTGGAGTATTGAGCGGACCAAGCGCGACCATAAGCTGCGCATCGATGCGGAGCGGTTCGAAAATGCCTCTGCAGCGATCCGCGATATCCTGCCGCAGGTCATGGAGGCGGGTTCACTCGATTCTCTGCGTGGTCTGGAGGGCGCGGCTGCGTCGGTTTACTTTGAGGTATTCGACGATATGATCCTGCGCAGCAAGGAGACGTTCTATTATCGCGGCCGAAACCGGCGGCCGCCGCTGGACAATGTCAATGCAATGCTCTCCTTTTCCTACAGTCTGCTGGCCGGAAGCTGCGCTTCCGCGCTGGAGAGCGTCGGTCTGGATGCCTATGTCGGCTTTCTGCACCGGGATCGTCCCGGCAGAACATCGCTTGCGCTGGACCTTATGGAGGAGCTGCGGCCGTGCATGGCGGACCGGTTTGTGCTGACGCTCATCAACAATCAGGTCATGCGGGCGGAGGATTTTGAAACGGCAGAGAACGGCGCAGTGCTCATGACGGATATGGGCCGCCGAAAATTCCTGAAAAGCTGGCAGGAGCGCAAACAGGAGACGATAACGCATCCTTATCTGGGAGAAAAGCTCCCTTGGGGACTGGTCCCCTATATGCAGGCCCTGCTGCTGGCGCGGTATCTGCGCCGCGATCTGGATGCCTATCCGCCGTTTCTCTGGAAGTGAGCCTATGCTGGTTCTGATCTCTTATGATGTGAACACACAGGATGCGGCAGGAAGGAGGCGGCTCCGCCTGATTGCAAAGCAATGCGTGAACTATGGGCAGCGCGTCCAGAATTCCGTGTTCGAGTGCATATTGGATGCTGCGCAGTGCAGGCAGCTTCAGCATAAGCTCTGTTCCCTGATGGACAAGGAGAAGGACAGCCTGCGGTTTTATTATCTGGGCAATCGCTATGAAGCCAAGGTGGAACACTTCGGCATCAATGCCGGCTATCAGCAGGAGGGGGTCCTGATGGTATAAGCGTGCGAACGGGGAGCGAGCAGCGATTCTTCGGAAGGTTCGCACCGAAATTTGTGTACGTTTGGCAGAAAAAATGGCCGCATCAAAGCCAGAAAACCGCTCAATACGGCCAGTGTAAATGCACTTTTTGTGCAATATGCGATGTTTTGCACAGTTTTTTTGTGCAAGATCGCTGTCCCGCCCCGCAAGGGGCGGGTGGATTGAAATCCCTCGACATAGCCCGAGGCATGGCCGGAGTCGGTCCCGCCCCGCAAGGGGCGGGTGGATTGAAATACATCTTATCATAAGCAAAGGAGGTTGTCAATGGTCCCGCCCCGCAAGGGGCGGGTGGATTGAAATTTGACGATCATAAGCGCCTGCAGCGACGCAAAGGGTCCCGCCCCGCAAGGGGCGGGTGGATTGAAATGCCCACGGGGAAACGCTCCGCGCGGCAATGGAGGTCCCGCCCCGCAAGGGGCGGGTGGATTGAAATTATTTTATATGT
>ENA-UONW01002237-UONW01002237.1-human-gut-metagenome-genome-assembly--contig:-CS52-NODE-2237-length-19640-cov-7.407302_pt1 | contig 19640 bp, 16 predicted proteins | sample MGYA00242463_ERZ724010 | MGnify/ENA metagenome assembly ERZ724010 | reverse complement strand
TCATAATCGTTTCGCTTTATCGGCATTGTGTACTGCAAATATAGTCATTATTTCCGTACAAACAACTAATAGTATTAGTTATTCAACTAATAAAAGCAGTAGATTAACTAAAGTTAGCAGTAGAAGTACAGGAAACGGTTTGTCAAATTGACACTTTGTCTATCGAAACGCGCGAGAATCGCTTATTTCAAGCCCAAGAGACGGCCGACGGAAAAGAACGAAGCAAGGAAGACCTTAGTCGCTATCAATCAACCAAATAGCAAAATATTGACACTTGAAATAGAAGAAAAAACAGAGAAAAAAGCCGCCCAAAATGCCTTTATACACCCAATCCGGGCAAAAAATGCACAAAAAGAAGGCAAAACATACACGAAAAATCGACAAAACATACACGCTTTTGACGAAGAAAATCCAATGTTATACCGAAGAAAAAAGGATGTAAACGACCGGAAAAAGCATTGTTTTCCGCCTGAGGAGGCTACTTTCGCCCTCCTTTCCTTCTATTTGGGCAGAAACGACCGACGGTGTGGGATACAAAAAATGCGGAAACGGCGTCATTAAGACACCCTTTCCGCATGAATCGAATCGATTTGTCAAATCTGCAAAACCCGTTCAGGCAGGCATTCTCAAGCCTCCTGCGGCTGATAACTGCGCAAGGCCAGCTTCTTGACCCACAACACAAAGAAGCCTGTGAGCACCAGGTTGAGCACAATGGTAAGCACCGAAACAAGCAGTGCCGGACCGCCCAAATTGTAACCCAAAGCAATGAAGATGACGCCCGCACCTACTTCGCCGCGGGTAAACATGCCGATGGACAAGGCCAGACGCTCGCTGAACTTGCGGTCGCGGTAGAAGAAGACGGGAAACAGTTTCCCGATATTGGACAGGAGCGAAACGGCCAGCACATGCAGCCCTATCACGCCCCACGACATCATCTCCTGCGAACCCGTAACGGAATGGCCGCCTGCCGAAGCCTCGGCAAAGTCGACACCCAGAAAACGAGGCATGCCCACACCCACCAGAAACATGAAGAGGAAGGAAATGCCCGTAGCAGCCCACCGCTCGGCAGGCGAGTCGTGTTCGCGATGCTTCATCACCATGCCCAGCACGAAAGCCGGAAGCAATACCTCCACATGGATGCTTCCCTCCTCGCCATAGAAATGTTTGCTCAGCAGATAGACGCCCAGCGTAGCGGCAAACACCAGCACCGAATAGCAGAGGATGGCCTTCCAATCCTGCCGCCAGTCGTAGCGGCCCATCTGCTTCCATCCGAAGGACAAGAGCAACATCACAATCAGCACAATGGCCAGCAGCTGCCACTTCAGCCCAATCATCATAATCTGCAAGGGAATCATCAGCAGAATGGTATCCAGGTCGTCGAAAATGGCCAACACCTGTATCTTCTTGTACATCCAGCTCTGCTTCAGCCCGATGGCCGCCAGCATGGTGAAGAGGATACCTGCCGACGTGGGCGCGGCAAAACGGCTCAGCAGCAGATTTTCTTTCCACGCCTCCCAGCTGCCCCAATAGACAGAGGGGAGCAAGACAAACACATAGTAAAGCGCAATCAGGAACCAAGGCATGGCAGCGGTGGCCATGGCAATGAAGTAGTCTTTGGCATACGTCCGCCAGCGCGACTTGTCGACTTCGAACTCGCGCCCCACATTGATCATAATGAAACCGAGGCAGACGTAAAGCAACACATTGGACACGGTCTTCACCGCGTCATAACTTCCTCCCGCCCACAGGGGGAGATACTGGCTGACCAGCAGCCCGGCCATCAGGAAGGCCGAAAACGATAGAACTTTTCTCATTTATATATAAAGCATTAAAGAGGAGGACACCAAGACAGTCCTATGGAAAGAGAGCATCCTCCCCCGGGTTAATCAGATTTATCAATCCAGCTTGAGCACGGCCAGGAAAGCTTTTTGCGGCACTTCCACGTTACCGATCTGCTTCATGCGCTTCTTGCCGCGCTTCTGCTTCTCGAGCAGCTTGCGTTTACGGCTCACGTCGCCACCATAACACTTGGCCGTCACGTCCTTGCGCACGGCCTTGATGGTTTCGCGGGCGATAATCTTGGCACCGATAGCTGCCTGGATGGCTATTTCGAACTGCTGGCGCGGGATGAGTTCCTTCAGCTTCTCGCACATGCGACGACCCAGTTCGTAGGCATTGTCGAAGTGCGTCAGCGTGGACAGGGCATCTACCGGCTCGCCATTGAGCAGGATATCCAGCTTCACCAGCTTGGACGGACGGAAGCCGTTGGGATGATAGTCGAACGAGGCGTATCCCTTGGAGATACTCTTCAGCTTGTCGTAGAAGTCAATGACGATTTCGCCCAACGGCATGTCGTAATATATTTCCACACGATTGCCCGAAATATACTCCTGCTTCACCAGTTCGCCGCGCTTGCCAAGGCAAAGGGTCATGATTGGTCCGATGTAGTCGGTGGTCGTGATGACCGATGCACGGATGTAGGGCTCTTCAATGTGGTCTATCATCGTAATGTCGGGCATGCTGCCGGGGTTGTGTACCTCCATGACATGTCCCTGCTTGTCGTATACATTATAAGATACGTTGGGCACGGTGGTAATGACGTTCATGTCGAACTCACGGTCCAGACGCTCCTGAACAATCTCCATGTGGAGCAGACCGAGGAAGCCGCAACGGAAGCCGAAGCCCAAAGCCAGCGACGATTCGGGCTGGAAGGTCAGCGACGCGTCGTTCAGCTGGAGTTTCTCCAACGAAGAACGCAGGTCCTCGAAGTCTTCCGCCTCGATGGGATAGACACCGGCAAACACCATCGGCTTCACTTCCTCGAAGCCTGCGATGGCCTTGTCGCACGGACGGGCAATGTGCGTGATGGTATCGCCCACCTTCACCTCGCGCGAAGTCTTGATACCGGAGATGATGTAACCCACATCGCCCGTACGCAACTCGTCACGGGGCACCATATCCATCTTCAGCACGCCCACCTCGTCGGCATCATACTCCTTACCAGTATTGAAGAACTTCACCTTGTCCCCCTTGCGGATGATACCGTTCTCTATCTTGAAATAGGCGATAATGCCACGGAAAGAATTGAAAACCGAATCGAAAATCAACGCCTGCAACGGAGCATTCTCGTCGCCTTCGGGATGGGGAATGCGTTCGATAACGGCAGCAAGTATCTCTTCCACACCCATACCCGTCTTGCCCGAAGCACGGATAATCTCCTCGCGCTTGCAACCGAGCAGTTCGATGATTTCATCCTCCACCTCGTCGGGCATGGCACTGGCCATATCACATTTGTTGATGACAGGGATAATCTCCAGGTCGTGCTCGATGGCCATATAGAGGTTCGAAATGGTCTGTGCCTGTACGCCCTGAGAAGCATCGACAATGAGCAACGCACCCTCGCAGGCAGCGATGGAGCGCGACACTTCGTACGAGAAGTCCACGTGTCCCGGCGTGTCAATCAGGTTCAGGATATACTTCTCCCCCTTGTACACATATTCCATCTGGATGGCATGGCTCTTGATGGTGATACCTCTTTCCTTCTCCAAATCCATGTCGTCCAGCATTTGTCCTTCGGTCACTTGTATGGTGTTGGTAAATTCCAGCAGGCGGTCTGCCAGTGTCGATTTCCCGTGGTCAATGTGGGCTATGATACAAAAGTTACGTATATTCTTCATCGATGACTAATTAAAATCTAAATAAAAGCGGTGCAAAGATAGCGAAAGGTGAGCGGAGAACAAAATATTGAAACTTGTTTCGGATATTTTTTATGCCGAACCGCATCCTGTCGTTCTGCCATCACTACCCTATCGTCTTTATTTTATCCGCATACACAGGATATTTTTCCTTATAAGCCTGAACGGAAACTTCAGGTACATATATTGACTCAACATACTCATAGGCTGGCAATGCACGATCCAATGCAGGTGGAACTATACTCTGAAAAGTAATAACGCTGACATTTCCTCCGTCCAGTCCGTCATAACCGATTTTAACAACCCGTTCGGGTACCGTTACTGCCGTCAATCTGTTGCAACCGATAAAAGTCCATCCCTTCAGTTCCACCAGGCTCGACGGCAATTCTATATTCTCCAACATCACACAATTTTCAAAACAGCCCACTTCCATAACGCCACTTTGCCCATTCCACTTTCCACCAGACCGCACATCCTTCAAACGAAAACAGTTATAAAAGGCACGTTCTCCCAACCGATTCAACCTATTGGACAATTGCACCTTTTCCAATCCCGAATCTCTGAACGCTTCCATGCCAATCCGAACAACTGCCTCCGGCAAAACCAACGTCTGCAAACTCTTCGTATCCAAGAACGCCTGATCATCAATCAGCTGCAAGCTCTCGGGCAAAAGTAATTCAGTCAAGCCTGCCCCCCAAAATGCAGCATCTGGAATTTGTATGAGTGACGTACGGCTCAGATCCGCTTTCAACAATCGGATGCAATCTTCAAATGCATGTCCACCCATCTCCTTCAACGTTGAAGGAAAACTGACTTCTTCAATGTTACTATTATAAAAAGCAAATGCTCCGATTTTCTCCAATCCTTCATTCAATTTTACCCGGCGGATATTCGATTCGGCGAAACAACGATCGGCTATTTCTTTTATTTCACTGGGCAATACCACTTCATCTGACTTTCCCTGATATCGAATCAAAACTCCATTGTCTATCAGGAAATCCGAATCAGTATTTTCACTGGTATTCAACAGCTCTGCCACAATTGAAAACCTTCGGGTCTCACCCGCTTTTACTGTTCCGCCCGCACTCCAATATTGATAATTCGACGGTGAAACAGATTGGATGAAAACAAAATAAATCTCTGCCGTAGACGTTCCTACAAACCAGGTCCTTCTATCCAACTTAAACCCGGCCTCGCCTTTCTTATCCGTTCGTAGTTTCAACAAAGGAGCGACTGTCGCATCCGACTGGAACATTTCATATAGCTCCGAAGTATAAACACCGACCTCCGCATCTGATACAGGAGTCCCCGAAGCATCTGTTATACACACACGTACAGCTGCATCTGTCTCTGACGTATGATTACTGTTTTTCTCACAAGCGGTCAATACACCGACCAATACTCCTAACAAACAAAATCCTATTACCCAATTTTTCATATAAGACCCATTTTTACACAATAACAAATCGCCGGCAAAGGTAGAGTGAAAACGGTTGGTATGCCACATTTCAAGATGTACATTTAGGAGGAGTATCGAACTGCCTTCCAGACAAATACGGAAACGATTGATGTACATCGAAATAAAAAAAGAATGCGTTGGCAAAGGTTTCCCCCGCCAACGCATTCTTTTTATAGTCAGATAAATGATTCTTCTTAGTTCAGCTTCACAAACAATTCACCTTCCACCTCAGAAGTAGAGATTTTGTCTTCTCTCAGCAGCCAACCAAGACCCAGATAAAGGTCCTTGTCAACCAGCTTTGTTGCTTTCTTGATCTGTTTAGCAGTCAAGCCTTGAGTTTCATTCAGTGCGTTCCAAATTTTTCCTGCTGTTTCACCAGCTTTTTCTTTCAACATTTTCATTCAAATTTTAGTTAGACATGCCATAAAATCGAATCCTCTCTGATGATTTCAGATTTTATTTTGCGTGCAAAGATAGTTATTTTTATGTTATATAGCACATTATTAGTTTTTTTTCTCCCAATAATGTAAGAAAAAAGGGAATTTGTTTCATCGAGTTACACTTTAGTAACATAAAATACCATTTTGGAGACGTATTACGACTGAAAGATAATAAGCTGCGATAGCCGACAAAGAGTTGGCCATAAAGTTTCTGTTTCAGATGTTTGTACACATACTCCTTGTAGTAATGCTTAAAGTAGCTGAAGCCACCGGAGTGGAACAGGATAAGAGTCTTCAACCATCTGTTTTTCCTTTTATAATGCAAATTCCTTATCAAATCATTCATTTTAAGAATCCGAAAATTGACCTACGTCAAAATCAATCCCTGTTTGACGAAACAAACAAACAAAGCAATATTTTTTTTTGTTTCCACGGAAACAGAATCATTAGAAACAGAAAAAAATAACCAAACTTACAGTAAAACAATTATTAACTAAACAACCAAATTATCAAACAATGATGAAAACTAAATTGACAAAAGCTATCGGCTTAACTGCGTGTTCTGTATTAATTGTATCTTGCTCAAACGAAACAGAAAACCAATTTCCATCTGAAAACCTCGAGAGCACAACAGTCCATGCAAAATTGGCAGAGTACGAAAGTACAGGATCTGCTCTTCCCGGTGAGAATGACATAACAGATATGAAAGCCTTCTTATTCAAAAATGGAGAAATGGCCAGTATCTATGAACTGTCAGCTCCTGCATCAAATACTTACAATATCCAGGTAGACAGCCGCTCAGGCAATCTTTACGTAATAGCTTATACCGGAGGCTCCATACCAACAGAAGGATTGCTTGAAAAAGGATTGAATGAAGAAGCATGGAAATCCAGCATCATTGACATGACAGACAGACAAGGCCATTACTATACCGGTATGACCAATTTAGAAAATGCCAACACTCCCGGCAATACAGCAAACATCAGTTTAAAACGAGGATTGGCACGTTTTGATTTGGCTGTAAATTCCATCGAAGAAATCTCAATAAAAGATGTAACTTTACGGAACTTGGCCCACTCTGCCTATGTTTTCCCGCAAGACGGAATTCTGTCTCCCAGTCATGCCAATCGGAAAGATACCACAATCGTCTTTCCTCAGCCAATCACCGATTCCCAAAAAGGAATGCTTTATACTTATGAACAGGAGAATGAGGGAATTGAAGTGTGTGTAACCGCATCCATTGGAGGTGTCGAAAAGGAATTGACAAAGTCTCTTGATGGTCCGTTAAAAAGAAATACAATTTACACCATTATAGTACGTCAGGATTATATTGACATCAAGCTCGACGTTACTTTCGAAGACTGGGAAGAAGGAGGTAATACAGAATTAACTCCATACTCTGAGTGACAACCCGTCGGGTCATCCTACACATCCTAATACTAGCTACATGAGTTTGAAAAAGAAAATAAAGAAAATAAGTGGCATTATATGTACGGCATTCGTTCTATGCTCTTGTACAGAAAATGAATTTATCCAGGATTATTCAAACAATGATGTATTGCTGAAAGTTGAAGTGGACGACTTTGGAGCCAAAAAGCAGTTTTCACTGCTTTTTGGCAACAACCCTACTCCCAAACTGGACGCATATATTTTCAAAGATGGTATCCTGACTGAAAGTCATGAAGATCTGACAGGAAATAATGGAATATACAGCCTAGCCCTTACACAAAAGAACGGTACATTATACATTTTAGGCAATACAACAGGGGCTCGTATAACCGAAGCTGAAATACAAACGGAAGAAACATTCAAGAAGCTGACATTGGCTTCATCAGAGAATCCTCTTCCAATGTTCTTTACGGGACAAGTAGCACTCAGCGGACAAACTGGAAATACTGTACCGCTGACCGTGAAACGGGGTTTGGCCCGTATCGATTTTCGGACGAAAGTTTCATCGGGAGACATTCTGGTCACTGATTTCATAATCAAAAATGCCTCACAGGAAACTTTCATTCTTCCCCAGCCCACTATACAAACCCCCGAAGGCGCTGAAAAGAAGGATGTAGTACTACAGTTCGACAAGGGATTAGAGCACGATTCTACCGGAATTCTCTACCTTTACGAACAATACAATCCTGATTTAAAAGTTTATCTCAGAGCCGAAATAGATGGCAGAGTTTATGAGTTAGAGCAGTCGATGCCCCAAGAACTGAAGCGCAACAATATATATACCATAACGGTTCGCAAAGACTTGGCAAGTATCGGATTGGACATCGAAGAGTGGAATACCGGTGAAAGTACCGAACTTATTCCAAGCATAGACAGTCCGTTGAAAGTCGACCCCGTTCTCTCACAAATTCCAGCAGATGTACACGTAACAGACGAAGGAAGTACAATTATTTTTCCACATACTGCGACAGAACTTCTGCTGGCAATAGACTGTAATGATGAGTTGGAGGTGATTGCGCCCAACAGCTACCCGCTGGTTGTAGAACCTGTTGCACAGACGCGTGGACTGGAAGGGAAAAATCTGTTCAGTATACGCAAACCGTTGTATGCACCCGGAATGCCTTCTGAAGAAACGATTCTGTTGTTCCATCGCAAAGGCTTGGAAAACTCATATCCGGAAGACTGTATCCGCCTGGTATTACAGGCCAATCCAGCCATCCTGGAAGGATTAATGAAATTCGATTCCGAAACATATTCTCATCATTTCGACCATTACATCGACAATGAATTGGGAACATTCACCCTTCCAGAAGAAAAAGAGCTGATTGTAGAGTTTGACAGTCATGAAGACCCCTGGTTGAAAGTTGAACTACAGGAAGGGACAGACAACGTATATAGAGTGATAGCCGGTTGGAAGCCCAATGATCCTACAGCCAATGGACGTATTCAAGAGGGTAAACTGGTTATCCGTAACAAAGCAGATGTATCTGCGCGCGAAGAATATCGGGTTTCAAGACGCAATTACGGATTGCCCGTCACTTGGTTACATGGCGTCTGGTGGTGTAAATACAATGCCAGAGGCAATTCAAAAGTCTTCGAAGACCAAATTCTTTCATCTGACGACCCTGCAGTACAGGCCGGAATGAGTGTATTCGACTATCTGACCCGCTGTACCGCCAACGAATATTATGACTTGTGGGGATGGGCATACCAAGGAGATAGTGGAAAAGGAATGCAAGTGACCGTTGTCAATGGAAAAGCCGTCTTGGACGGTTTCCGAAATGATGCCAACGTACACATGAACAAGTTGGCTCCTACCGCCTTGGCACCACAAGGTTACGAAGTGCCAAGTATGGAAGAGTTCAACCGTATGTTCAATGCTACAGACTATGTATGGGTCATGTGGAATGGTACTCACACGTTAAAAGAGCCCTGGGAAGGCCATACAAAGATACAACGTGAACAACGACGCAGAAATGATCTTGTAGTAGACTCGTTGGCAATAAAAGACTTGATATATGTAGCCATGAAAAGTCCGGACTTTCCACAATTCGAACCGGTTGTCTGGTATGGTCCGGCCTCTCAATGGAATGCAGAGGGAATTTATCACGGACATTATAACAATATATTGTTTACCGTATATTCTCCCCAGGGTAGCGGATGGTACTTTGGAGGTGGCATGAGCAATCTGTATCTGACACAAAATGGAGCTGGAACCAAAGACACACGCATACTTCGTTTCAAGAAATCACCCGTAGAATACATCTACGGTACTGAATGATGTACACCGACCGAGGTTCAACTCTACAATAATCCAATAGGGGGATTGGCCTAAGTTCAGGCCAATCCCCCTATTATTCATATTTAATTCTAAAAACAAAAGGATAATCCGTCTTTTTAATAGGCTTCCTTTTCCCCATGAATTGCATTTCTGACCGTCCTGTAAATAATGAAAAGATCCAAAGTGGGTGTCCAATGTTCTATGTACCAGATATCCAACTTGACACGTCCTTCCATTTGCCAAAGTTCACTGGTTTCGCCACGGAAACCGTTAATCTGAGCCCAACCGGTAATACCAGGTTTCACAAGATGCCGAACCATATATTTATCGATAAGTTGGGTATATTGCTCAGTATGTTTAAGCATATGTGGGCGTGGACCTACAACAGACATATCTCCCCGGAATACATTGATGAACTGAGGCAGTTCGTCCAGACTTGTACGGCGCAAGAAATTTCCCAATTTTGTTTTACGCGGATCGTTCAGGGTAGCCTGACGTTTGTCTGCATCTGCATTGACCCTCATCGAACGGAATTTATAACACCAGAAATCACGTCCGTTGATTCCCGTACGTTTTTGCTTGAAGAAGATAGGGCCGGGAGAAGACACCTTGATCGCAATGCCGACAATCACATAAATAATGGGAAAGAAGGTACAAAGAAATAGTCCGGAAAACAAAATATCAAACAGGCGCTTTACAAAACGGTTGAACGGATCTGCCAATGGTTCGTATCTGATTGCAAGGACAGGCACGTTTCCTAACAGTTCAAAATGCATACGCCTTTTGAGGTAATTGCGTACACTTGGTACACTATAAAAATGAATGAAATGATTCTCACAATAATTTATCACGGGCAGAATCTGCTGACCGTAAGAAGATGAAAGTCCGCAATAGACCATCTCTGTGCCATGCTGCTGAAGCCAAGGCAAAACCTCATCCACATTACCTAAAAACGGAACGTTATCAGGATATATATTGGAAACAGACGGAGCGAAATACCCCTCAATCCGGAAACCATACGAAGAATCATGCGATATCGTCTGGTAAAGATCGGACATATTCTCATCAGTACCTATGAGAATTACACTGCGTGAGTTGCCTCCTTTACTTCTATACCGTTTCAGTGCAGACCGACAAACCAGACGGAAAATACAAGGCAAACAAAAGAAAGTGCATAATAAACCAGAAAAAAGCGCAACGAGAGGTGCCCGTAATCAGCAAGCGTAAAAAGAGTACAGAATAAAAGTGCGTGAAAAACCACATTACGGGCCACTCGGCGCACAATATGGTCAGGACGTACAATTCGATGGTAAAGAATGACTCCATGAGAATAATTGCACACCAGATAAACCAAATTCAGCAGCACCAGAATTTGCGGAATAGAACGTACAAAAATACTCCCCAACGTATTCTCATTGAAAACACGGCAAAGGAACAAAAACAAAAGATTCAAAATACAAAGATCCCCAAATAGAATTGCTCCTTTCAGCAGTTTGTTAACTTGTAAACTTTGTTTCATCTGAAAAATAGATTTTGGTTTATTTGTTTTGCTATCCGATAAAAATATAATATGCTAAAAGCGCTACAAATATAAATGTTTATTTTTAGATAATCGACAACCAACAAAGAATGTTTAAAAAAAATATATATAAAAACGGATATGAACCTATATGAACCAGCATAATGAAACCAAAATGAAAACTTGATTATCAATACTAAAAGTCAAAAGCACACAAAATCCAAGATATACAGTTTTTAAGGAAATAAGAGAATTTGAATGGCCGGGAATAATAATTATTTATTCAACAAATTATTTCAGATGGAAATACAGTCCTTCGGTTTTATACAAATGTGTCAAAATGAAACCACCGGTATTCCGGCATTCCATTTTGACACATTCCCACCTTATTATATTAATATCATTCCTTAACGAGCACCAGCACCAGCCCACCGGTTGCATTGTAGAAACCGAAACCACCGTTTTCCAGTCGGGCAAAAGTTTTCACTTCACCCAAGGCTTTGGTAATACGGCCCTCCACTTCCATGTCGGGACAAGCCATCATCGTACTGATGAGATTGGGGAAAGAAATGGCCGACGTGTTGCTTTCATCGGTTACAAAACCGCCGTTAATGGTATTGCAACCTGCATTGCCATGCACTCTCTTCTCGTTTACGTTCAGCTCAAGGAAAGGCTGCTTCTCCATTCCGTCAGGAATGTCCTCTCCCCCAGCCTGCACTATTTTCCATCGTCCGTTCAGATCGGCAGCCGAAACGTCAGACAAACGTTGCTGCAATACCATAACCGGACGTTTCAAAGACTTTCCACACAATGCTATCTGTCCATCACCCAGCTTTGTGAACTTCTTTACCTGCGACAAAGCCGTCAGAACATTTTTCTCCAGCGTCATGTCGGGACACATCATTCGGGTGCTTCCCATCTGTCCCAATTCCAGTTGGCCGGGCTTTCCGCCCGTATCAAAGCTACCCATCAGGCGGTTGCAACCGCTATTGCCATATACTCGGCCCGTATTTGTTTCAAAACCGATGAACGGGAAGGTCTGCCCCGCTGCCGGAACGACCGCCGTTCCATTGATTTCGATAATATTCCACTCGCCGCTGAGGTCAGATACCGGCGTAAGATTCTTTGTCGAGGCACACGATGACATGATTGCCACAACAGCTGCCACACTCCAATAAACACGAATTTTCTTCATTGTCTCTAAGTTTAAGTTAAATTATCAACCGCAAATATAGAACAAAATAACAGGATTGCAAACAATTTGTTTGGCATTTGCACCCGAAATGCCAAAGTATTTAGTGCTATTTTAATGTTTATCTAAGAATTAAACAGTATATTTGCTGACGAAATACAAGTAAGAAACAACTGGAATATTTATCAATCACATTATTAAATAAGAAACAAAAATGGGTAAAGTTCTAATTATCGGTGCAGGCGGTGTAGGAACCGTCGTTGCACACAAAGTTGCTCAAAATCCGGATGTGTTCACCGAAATCATGATTGCCAGCCGCACGAAGTCCAAATGCGACGCCGTCGTGAAGGCCATCGGCAATCCCAACATCCAGACCGCTCAGGTAGATGCAGACAATGTAGACGAACTGGTGGCGCTCTTCAACAGCTTCAAGCCCGAAATCGTCATCAACGTTGCCCTGCCCTATCAGGACCTGACCATCATGGAAGCCTGCCTGAAGACAGGTGTCAACTACCTGGATACGGCCAACTATGAGCCCAAGGACGTGGCCCACTTCGAATACAGCTGGCAATGGGCCTACAAGCAGCGCTTCGAGGAAGCCGGCCTCACCGCCATCCTCGGTTGCGGTTTCGACCCGGGTGTGAGCGGCGTCTATACGGCCTATGCCGCCAAGCATCATTTCGACGAAATCCAGTACCTGGATATCGTGGATTGCAATGCCGGCAACCACCACAAGGCTTTCGCCACCAACTTCAACCCCGAAATCAACATTCGTGAGATTACCCAAAACGGACGTTACTACGAGAACGGCCAGTGGGTGACCACCAAACCGCTGGAAATCCACAAGGACCTGACTTATCCGAACATCGGCCCGCGCGACTCCTACCTGCTCTACCACGAAGAGCTGGAATCTCTGGTGAAGAACTTCCCCACCATCAAGCGCGCCCGCTTCTGGATGACCTTCGGCCAGGAATACCTGACTCACCTGCGCGTCATTCAGAACATCGGTATGGCCCGCATCGACGAAGTGGATTACAACGGTGTGAAAATCGTCCCCTTGCAATTCCTGAAAGCCGTACTCCCCAACCCGCAAGACCTTGGCGAAAACTACGAAGGCGAAACTTCCATCGGTTGCCGCATCCGTGGATTGAAGGATGGCAAGGAGCGCACCTACTATGTTTACAACAACTGCAGCCACCAGGCCGCCTACAAGGAAACAGGCATGCAAGGTGTCAGCTACACCACAGGCGTACCGGCCATGATTGGTGCCATGATGTTCCTCAAAGGCATCTGGAAAAAGCCGGGCGTATGGAATGTCGAAGAATTCGATCCCGATCCGTTCATGGAGCAGCTCAACAAGCAGGGATTGCCTTGGCACGAAGTAATTGACGGCGACCTCGAACTTTAATATCAGCGGTAAGTGGTGAACGGTGAGCGGTGAACATGCCGCCCCGACAACCACTGACCGTTAATCACTAACCGTTAACCATTAACCGTTAACCACCAACAAACATGAATGTAGGAGACAAAGCCCCCGAGATATTGGGCATCAACGAGAAAGGCGAAGAAATCCGCCTGAGCAATTATAAAGGAAAGAAACTGGTGCTCTACTTCTATCCGAAAGACAGCACATCGGGTTGTACCGCCCAGGCCTGCAACCTGCGCGACAACTACGACGCCCTGCGTCAGGCCGGCTACGAAGTGGTAGGCGTCAGCGTGGACAGCGAGAAGTCGCACCAGAAGTTCATCGAGAAGAACTCCCTCCCCTTTCCCCTGATTGCCGACACAGACAAGAAGCTGGTCGGGCAGTTCGGAGTATGGGGCGAGAAGAGCATGTACGGCCGCAAGTACATGGGTACCTTCCGCACCACCTTCATCATCAACGAAGAAGGCGTCGTGGAGCGCATCATCGGCCCGAAGGAAGTCAAGACCAAGGACCATGCGGCACAAATCCTTTAATTCCATTTACCATTTATCCGACAGACAAATATGGCAAAAAAAGACGAACTTAATTTTGAAAACGAAGGCGCCGCAATGCCCAACAGCGAAAAGCTGAAAGCCTTGCAGGCCGCCATGGACAAGATAGAAAAGAGCTTCGGCAAAGGTTCCATCATGAAGATGGGCGACGACAGCGTCGAGCAGGTCGAAGTCATCCCCACCGGCTCCATCGGGCTGAACGTGGCTTTGGGTGTAGGTGGCTATCCCCGCGGACGTATCATCGAAATCTACGGTCCTGAATCCTCTGGTAAGACCACATTGGCCATTCATGCCATCGCCGAAGCACAGAAAGCAGGAGGCATCGCCGCTTTCATCGATGCCGAACACGCTTTCGACCGCTTCTATGCTGCCAAGCTGGGCGTTGACGTGGACAACCTCCTCATCTCCCAGCCCGACAACGGTGAGCAGGCTTTGGAGATTGCCGAACAGCTCATCCGCTCCTCGGCTATTGACATCATCGTCGTCGACTCCGTAGCCGCCCTTACCCCGAAAGCCGAAATCGAAGGCGATATGGGCGACAACAAGGTAGGCCTTCAGGCCCGTCTGATGTCACAAGCGTTGCGTAAATTGACATCTGCCGTCAGCAAGACCCGCACCTGCTGCATCTTCATCAACCAGTTGCGCGAGAAGATCGGTGTCATGTTCGGCAATCCCGAAACGACTACCGGCGGTAATGCCCTGAAGTTCTACGCATCCGTCCGCCTCGATATCCGTGGTGGTCAGGCCATCAAGAACGGCGAAGACGTCATCGGCAAGCAGACCAAGGTCAAGGTTGTCAAGAACAAGGTGGCTCCTCCCTTCCGTCGTGCCGAGTTCGACATCATGTTCGGCGAAGGCATCTCGCGTGCCGGTGAAATCATCGACCTGGGTACCGAACTAGGCATCATCAAGAAGAGCGGTTCCTGGTTCAGCTACAACGACACCAAGCTGGCCCAAGGCCGCGATGCAGCCAAGCAGGTCATTCTGGACAACCCCGAGTTGGCCGAAGAACTGGAAGGGCTGATTTTCGAAGAACTCAAGAAAGAGAAATAAAGTTCCACATCTATTTATGAAGGTGTGTCAAAATAGAAGTATTTTCAACTCTCCTCCTTCCAGAAGGAGGGGAGTTAAATAGCTCAACCTCATTTTGACACAGACCCTTTATTCATTATAATTCCCCGTAGCATGAGTGATTTCCGTCTGAAAGTGTTCCACGCTGTAGCCCGAAACCTGAGTTTCACCAAGGCTTCCCAAGAATTGTTTATCAGCCAGCCGGCCATCACCAAGCATATACAGGAATTGGAAAGCACCTACCAGACCCGTCTGTTCGAACGTCAAGGCGGGAAAATATCCCTGACCGAATCGGGCCGTCTTCTGCTGGAACATTGCGAACGCATACTGGAGGAATACCGCAAGCTGGAGTACGAAATGCACCTGCTCCACAACCAATATACCGGCAAACTGCGTTTGGGTGCCAGTACAACCATCGCCCAATACGTACTCCCCCCCATGCTCGGTACGTTCATCAGCAAATTTCCACAAGTAGAACTCTCGCTGCTCAATGGCAATACACGCGAAATGGAAGCAGCCCTGCAGGAACATCGCATCGACCTGGCACTGGTCGAAGGCGTGACCCGCCTGCCTAATTTGCGTTACACCCCCTTTCTGGAAGACGAACTGGTAGTCGTTGTACGTACAGGCAACCGCCTGCCGATAGCCGACGAAATAACTCCCGAACAGCTGGCCACCCTCCCCCTGGTGTTGCGCGAACGCGGATCGGGTACCTTGGATGTCTTCGAACGGGCCATCCTGTCACATAACATCAAACTATCCTCCCTCCACGTACTCATGTATCTGGGAAGCACCGAAAGCATCAAGCTTTTTTTGGAACATACCGACTGCCTGGGTGTCGTTTCCATCCGTTCCGTCAGCAGGGAGCTGTATGCCGGCCGCTTGCGCGTAGTCGATGTCAAAGGCTTGGAAATGAAACGTGAATTCAATTTTGCCCAACTGCAAGGCCAGGAAAGCGGATTGAGCCAGGTTTTCATGCAATTTGCCCGACGATAATCGTTCCAGCGCTCTTATTACTTTTGGTTATAACTGATAAAAATATAAGAATTGCAACCTCCACCGGAAATACGTACCTTTGCGCCCGACAAAGAAAAAGTTAAACCAACAAAAAAAAGAATCGTTATGTTCGAACGTGGAAACAGAGGCAACACCTTTCATGGCATCCTGCTCATTGCCTTATTCTCCTTCTCAGCTTTCTACATCGCTGAAATCCCATTCGTAAAAAGTCTGTCGTTCAGCCCCCTCATCGTCGGCATCATTCTGGGTATGCTGTACGCCAACAGCCTTCGCAACCGCCTGCCTGAAACGTGGGTACCGGGTATCAAGTTCTGTACCAAGCAGATTCTCCGTGCCGGTATCGTGCTCTACGGCTTCCGCCTGACGCTGACCGAAGTGGCAGCTGTAGGCCTGCCTGCCATTGTAGTAGACAGCATCATCGTCTGCGGCACCATTTTTCTGGGTGTATTCCTGGGCAGACTGATGAAAATCGACAAAGATACGGCCCTCATCACATCAACCGGCAGCGCCATCTGCGGTGCGGCAGCTGTATTGGGTGCCGAACCGGTCATCAAATGCGAAGGCCATAAGACAGCCATCGCCGTGTCTACCGTCGTTATTTTCGGAACCATAGCCATGTTCCTCTACCCCATCATGTATCGTTCGGGACTGCTGTCCGGCCTGTCCGACACACAGGTAGCCATCTATACGGGAAGTACCCTGCATGAGGTAGCCCATGTAGCCGGTGCAGGCAATGCCATGGACCCAACCGATACACTGGGCATTGCCGGTACGGCCACCATCACCAAGATGATCCGTGTCATGTTGCTGGCCCCCGTACTGGTCATCATGAGTTTTGCCCTTGCCGGGCGGAAAAGATTGTCGGCCGACGGCACAGCCTCCAAGAGCAAAATCACGATTCCCTGGTTTGCCTTCGGCTTCATCGGCATCATCTGCCTGAACTCCCTGCTTCAATACCTCTTCGACGCACCGACCGTCAAGGACATCCCGCTGAACGGAGCCATCGAGTACATCGATACCTTCATGCTCACCATGGCCATGACGGCACTGGGTACAGATACCAGTATCGACAAGTTCAAGCAGGCGGGAGCCAAACCCTTCGTATTGGCCTTCGGACTCTTCATCTGGCTGCTGCTGGGCGGTTACCTGCTGGTGAAGTATCTGGTTCCCCTACTGGCGTGACAACCAAAACCATTTCACATATAGAATGGGCCTGCCTCTTTTCAGAAGCGGGCCCATTCCCCTATTATACCTATAATATATAGAAAGCAACGTCATCTCAGTTCCTCTTCCCGAATGCCTAATACATGGGCCAGAGATGGTACAACCGGACACCATTGGCAGACAACAGGGCAAGAAGGTCTCTCCAAACCGAACCACACCGCTTGAACATCCGCCCCCTCTGCATTCTTTCTCCTTTCGCGAAGCACTTCCCCCGTCACCTCGTTCAGCTTTTCCTCGTCGGCACTCATGGCGGGTACCAATAATGCCTGTCTCACGGAAGCATTGTTCAGCACCAGGGCCAGCAGGTCCCGATACAACGCTTCGGCTGTAGCCATCTTTTCGGTAGGCACCACCGAGAAAACATATTCGGCCAACCCCGTACGACAAGCCATTCCATCCAGGTCAGACAGAAGAGAAGGCATACAAGCGCTCAACGCATCCCCATCCGTCCCCTGGACCAACAAGACCTGTACCTCAGCCGATGAAAAATCCCGGATACCCGCATCCAGCAGCAGGCAATCCAGCCAGGCCGCCAGGTCGAGTACGGGCAAAGGGCGCCCCAGACGGGCAGCCATCACTTCACGCACCATCCCCACCGTCCGGTTCAGGAACGATACGTCTACCAGTATCACACGTTCCGAAAGTTTCAGTTCCGCAGTTCTATCCATATTCTTAATTCATGTCAGTTATCATCTGTGAAGTGCGCAAAGATAATACAAATAAAGGGAAAATAAGACAGAAAGACCGTCCGAATGTCATTTTGTCATATAAAATTACCAGCAATAAGACATTTTGTCCATCCGGTACAAGTGGCAAGAGTTTTGCAAATCAATGGGTGTCAAACCTAACCAAGACTAAAGAAAGGAGAAACAATATGAACTTTAACAACTTTACCATCAAAGCGCAAGAAGCCGTACAGGAAGCTGTGAACCAGGTACAGCGCCGGGGACAGCAGGCCATCGAGCCGGTACACTTGTTGCAGGGAGTCATGAAAGTGGGCGAAAACGTCACCAACTTCATCTTCCAGAAGCTGGGCATGAACGCCCAGCAGATAGAGCTGGTTCTCGACAAGCAGATCGAGTCGCTGCCCAAGGTTTCGGGTGGAGAACCCTACTTGAGCCGCGAGACCAACGAAGTGTTGCAGAAAGCCATGGACTACTCCAAGGAACTGAACGATGAGTTCGTTTCACTGGAACCCATCCTGCTGGCCCTGCTCACCGTCAGGAGCACTGCCTCGAGCATTCTGAAAGATGCCGGCATGAGCGAAAAAGAGTTGCGTACCGCCATCAGCGAACTGCGTCAGGGTTCGAAGGTCACTTCCCAGTCGAGTGAAGACACCTACCAGTCCCTGGAGAAGTATGCCATCAACCTGATAGATGCCGCCCGAAACGGCAAACTCGATCCGGTCATCGGCCGTGACGAAGAAATCCGTCGGGTCCTTCAGATATTGAGCCGCCGTACCAAGAACAACCCCATCCTCATCGGTGAACCGGGTACCGGTAAGACCGCCATCGTCGAAGGGCTGGCGCAGCGAATCCTTCGGGGCGATGTGCCGGAGAATCTGAAGAACAAACAGCTGTATTCGCTCGACATGGGTGCCCTCGTAGCCGGAGCCAAGTACAAAGGCGAGTTCGAGGAACGTCTGAAGGCCGTCATCAACGAGGTAAAGCAGTCCGAAGGCAACATCATCCTCTTCATCGACGAAATCCATACCCTGGTAGGCGCCGGTAAGGGTGAAGGTGCCATGGATGCCGCCAATATCCTGAAACCGGCCCTGGCCCGTGGCGAAGTACGCAGCATCGGTGCTACGACGCTCGACGAATATCAGAAGTATTTCGAGAAAGACAAGGCCCTCGAACGCCGTTTCCAGACCGTCATGGTGGGCGAACCCGATACGCTGAGCACCATCTCCATCCTGCGTGGCTTGAAGGAACGTTACGAAAACCATCACCACGTCCGCATCAAGGACGATGCCATCATAGCCGCTGTCGAGCTGAGCAACCGGTACATCACCGACCGTTTCCTCCCCGACAAGGCCATCGACCTGATGGACGAGGCCGCCGCCAAGCTGCGTATGGAAGTCGACTCCGTCCCCGAAGAGCTGGATGAAATCTCACGTAAGATCAAGCAACTCGAAATCGAACGCGAGGCCATCAAGCGCGAGAACGACCAGACCAAGCTGGAACAGATCGGCAAGGAACTGGCCGAACTCAAGGAACAGGAAAGCTCCTACAAGGCCAAGTGGCAGAGCGAAAAGACACTGGTCAACAAGATACAGCAGAACAAGGTCGAAATCGAGAACCTGAAGTTCGAAGC
>ENA-UONW01002236-UONW01002236.1-human-gut-metagenome-genome-assembly--contig:-CS52-NODE-2236-length-19653-cov-6.167517_pt1 | contig 19653 bp, 15 predicted proteins | sample MGYA00242463_ERZ724010 | MGnify/ENA metagenome assembly ERZ724010 | reverse complement strand
CAGTGGACTTTCACCACATAAACACACGTGCGCTGCCGGGCGCACAAGAAAAGGCTCCGGAACTCGTCCCGGAGCCTTTCAGCCATTCTCAGCTGAGAAGACCCGAAGGTCTCCTCAGATGAAGCGTGAGCGCCTTCATCAGGCGAGGCCGGTAATGCGGCCGTTGACGACGTCGATTCCCATGGCGGCGGGTCTCTTCGGAAGGCCCGGCATGCGCATGATGGATCCGGCCAGGGCAACGACGAAGCCCGAACCCGCATTGAGGATGAGGCGTTCGACCGGGAGGACGAAGCCCTTCGGAGCGCCGAGCGCCTTCGGATCGGCCGTGAGCGAGAACGGGGTCTTCGCGATGCAGACCGGGAGCCTGTCGTATCCGAGGTCGGAGAGGCGCTTGAGATCCTTCATGGCCGCAGCGGAAAGCTTGACGCCGGCGCCGCCGTAGACCTGCGTGACGATGGCTTCGATCTTGTCGACGACCGGAGCGTCTTCGGCATAGGTGTGGACGAGCGGATGCGGATCGTCGGCAGCCTCGACCACTTCGCGGGCGAGCTCCATCGCGCCTTCGCCGCCCTTCGCAAATCCGTCGCAGACCGCAAAGCGGACGCCGAGCGCGGCGCAGCGCGTGCGGATGGCTTCGACTTCCTCATCCGTATCGGTGTGGAAGTGATTGAGCGACACGACGATGTTGGGGCCGAAGTGGCGCAGGTTGGCGATGTGGGCGTCGAGGTTGACGAGGCCGCGCTCAACTGCTTCAAGGTTGGGGGCGCCGATCTCGGGGAGCGGCACGCCGCCGTGCCACTTGAGGGCGCGGGTAGAGTTCACGTGCACGGCTGCGGCGGGCTTGAAGCCGGCGGCGCGGCACTTGATGTTGAAGAACTTTTCGGCGCCGAGGTCCGAGCCGAAGCCCGCTTCCGTAACGGCGTAGTCGGCAAGCTTCAGCGCAGCGCGCGTCGCGGCGACGGAGTTGCAGCCGTGAGCGATGTTGGCGAAGGGGCCGCCGTGAACGAAGGCGATGTTCCCCTCAATCGACTGAACGAGGTTGGGCTTGAAGGCTTCGAGAAGGAGCGCGAGGAGCGCGCCCGTGGCGCCGAGTTCGGCGCAGGTAAAAGGCGTGCCGTCGGGGCGCAGGCCGAGAACGATGCGGTCGATGCGCGCGCGCAGATCTTCCATGTCGTTGGCAAGGCAGAGAACGGCCATGAGTTCGGAAGCGGCCGTGATGTCGAAGCCCGCTTCAGTCGGGATGCCGTTGGCCGGGCCCCCGAGGCCCGTGATGATGTTGCGCAGCATGCGCTCGTTCACGTCCATCACGCGGCGCCAGAAGATTTCCTTGAGAACAACCTGGCCCTGATGGCGCGCATTGTCGAGAAGCGCGGCGAGGAGGTTGTTGGCGGCGGTGATGGCGTGCAGGTCGCCCGTAAAGTGGAGGTTGATCGCCTCCATCGGGAGCACCTGGCTGTAGCCGCCGCCCGCGGCGCCGCCCTTCATGCCGAAGACGGGGCCGAGCGAGGGTTCGCGAAGGGCGAGCGCGGCGCTTCTGCCGATGCGCTTCAGGCCCTGAGCGAGCGCGATCGAGGTGGTGGTCTTGCCCGAGCCCGCAGGCATGCCGGAAGTGGCCGTCACCAGAATGAGCTTTCCTTTTTCCTTGCGGGACGGATCAAGCTCAACCTTGGCTTTGTCGCGGCCGTAGGGTTCGAATTCGGCGTCGGTGAGGCCCGCGGAATGCGCAAGCTCATCGATCGGAATGAGTTTGTGTTCCTGTGCGATTTCGATGTCGGTCTTCATGAGGACTCCTAAAAACAAAAAAGGGAAATCGGTCTCGGGAGCGGACTTGTGTTGTTCCCGGAGGGGTTTACGAGCGAGAACGGAGCCGCTTTGGGGGCTTGCGAAAATCGCCTATTTACTCACTAGAGTATGCGCGAATCTTTGAGCGCGCAGGCGCTTTTCGGGAGCAGAAAATGCGAAGCGCCGCAGTTCGCTAAGGAAGAGCAGCGCTTTGAGAGGCGGATGGATCGGCGTTAAAGCGGATCGCCCGAAAGAAGCAGGAGACGCGCAATTTCTGCAGCGTTGTGGAGGTCAAGCTTCCTGTAGGCGCTGCCGCGGTGAACCTGCACGGTTTTTTCAGAAATGCCGAATTCGGCGGCCACTTCCTTGTTGGAGTAGCCCTGAGCCACCATGCGGATCACTTCGCGCTCGCGCTGGGTGAGCTGCTCGAGGCGCGACTTGAAGTCGGCCACTTCAGCCTGGTCGCGCCGCATGGCTTTATTGCGCGCAACAGCGGCTTCGATCGTATCGATGAGGCGCGATTCCTTCGGCGGCTTCTCAATGAAGTCGAAGGCGCCGTTCTTCACGGCATTGACGGCCATGTCGATGTCGCCGTGACCGGAAACGAAGACGATCGGGAGATCGCAGCCGATGTCCTTGAGCTTGTTCTGGAGCTCAAGACCCGACATGGAAGGCATGCGCACGTCAAGGAGAATGCAGCCCGGACGGCGGAAGTCGGCAGAGGCAAGGAACGTGCCGGCGTCGCTGTATTCCGCGCACTCGTAGTTTTCGCCCGAGAGGAGGAACGACCACGAGGAGCGCACGGCGCTGTCGTCGTCGATGATGCGGATGAGGGGCTTATTGAATTTGCTGTCCATCATTTCATTCGTCTCGCTGAAGTGCTTTTGGAGCCGCCATCGGGGGGAAATGGCAGAAAGAACTTCAATCTGGGTGCGAATCGTAAAAAACAGGGAGTATTGTAACGGGCTATGTGTGCCGCAGAGGCCGGCAACACGCTCAAATATACGATGCAATTAATTTGAGAGTACACGCTCTCATCGGATTGGGACAAAAGATGCTGCAGGAAGAACACGCTTCAGAATTTCTCGAGGAAGACGGCCGCACGGAGCGCCCCATGCGCCGGCGCGACCGCGAGCTTTCCTTCACCGATACGCTCCGCGTCATTGAGAATGCCGATTACGCCGTGCTCTCCACCGTGGATGAAGCCGGATACCCCTACGGCGTTCCGGTGAGTCCGGTGCTCGAGGGCGAGAAGCACCTTTATTTCCACTCGACGCGCGCTCTGAGCAGGAAGGCCGACAACATGCTCGAGAATCCGAAGGTGTCGCTCTGCTTTGTTGCGTCTCAGAAAACGCTGCCCCTTGAATTCACCGTCGACTATGCGAGCGCCGTCGTGGCGGGACGGGCCTGCCTCGTCATGGACGAGGAAGAGCGCCGGCATGCGGCGCTTCTCATCTGCGCCCGTCATGCCCGGGAGGCCGGGAAGGAAAAAGCGGAGTCCTATTACGCAGAGGGCGGCCGCGCCATCACGATCTGGCGCGTCGATATTGAACGCGCGAGCGGAAAGTCCCGCGGCTGGGACCGCATTTCCGCCGGGCTTGCCCGCTGAAAAACGCTATTCTTTCGCACCGGGCGCAGAAGACCCCGTTCGCCTGGGCTCAGCTCCCCAATGTTTTCATGACTCCATTCCTGAGAGGTTTCACCGTGCTTTTTTCGAAGGCAATTCCGGCAGCGATTCTTGCAGCATCACTTGTCGGCTGCGCATCCGGAACAACCGGGCGCGTCGATGAGACGGCCGATTTTGCTCCCGTTTCCTACCGCTCGGTCTGCCTCCTCGAGAACGACGCCGTGAAGAGCCCGAAGCTTCCAGACGCCATTGAGTCGGGCCTGAAGAAGGCCGGGGTTGAGGTAAAGCGCCTCCCATCCGGGACCGGGCCTATGGCCTGTCCTTTTGTGCTCACATACGACGTCCCCTCTGAGGACGGGCTCGTGAGCGTTATTCGCTTTCAGACCTTCGAGCACGGCATTCCGCGCGTCGACGCGGCGGGCCGTGCGCCCGCCGGCCGCGCCCTCACGGTGAATGCGGTTGAAGCCTACGTGCAGGAGCTTTTCTCGAAGCTCGCTCACCGCAATCGCCCGGCGGCAGGCGACAACGTGCCCTCGGCTTCCGTCGCGCCGCCCGCTGCCGCGAAAACCTTCCGGAGCGTTCCTTCCTGGCAGGCATCAGGTTCCGGAGAATAACCACCCGGCGGACGGACGGCAGTCCGAACGCTTAAAATTGTTTACGAGCAGTGCGCTGGAGGTACCGCAGGCTTCCCTTCCTTTTCGGAGAAGAAGCAGCGGTTGAGAGACACTCCCAACATCGGATCAGGTTCATACCTGCGGCGAGAAGCGCTTTCAGAAATGCAGAAGTTCTTCGCTTGAAGAAAGGCTTGGCTGCATTCCCTCCGGCACAGTGCTTTGAAATCGTTTTCTTTTTTGGAGAAGCGCTGTGACGAATGTGAAGCCGCAGATTCCGAGAGTTGTCCCGCAGCGGGAAGCATCCCCCTGCGACCATCTTTTTGCGGGGAGGCTCCCCGGCATCCGCGTCTACGGGAAGTCTCAGGACGGTGAGCCGGTGCCCTTCCGGCGGATTGATCTCGCGCCGACGCCCGCAGCCTTCGGCGGCGGCAGGCAGCCCGCTATTTTTCTCGCAGACGTGACGGGGCCCTTCGGCGAAGGCGACGGGACGGGGTCGCCCCGCAGGCGCACGCGGCCGGCTCCCGGGTCTCCGACGCAGTACGAAGCGGCAAAGGCGGGCGTCATTACGCCCGAGATGTCCTTTGTGGCCGAACGCGAGAATCTCAGGCGCGAGGCGCTCACTGAAGAATTGGCGGCGATCGGGAACCCGAAGGCGAAGGCGCTCTATGAGCGCTCAGCAAAGGCAAAGCGCTTTACGCCGGAAGACGTGAGGGCGCTCGTCGCCGCGCGCGAAGCCGTGATTCCCCTCAACTTCCGCCACCCGGAAGCCGAACCCATGGCCATCGGGCGGGCGTTCGCCACGAAGGTGAACGCCAATATCGGCACGTCCTCAATTTCGAAGGACTGGCACGAGGAAATCGGGAAGCTCCGTGAAGCGCTCTTCTGCGGCGCGGACACGGTGATGGATCTCTCGACCGGCGCGCATATTGTGGAAACCCGGGAGGCGCTCCTGAGGAGCTCTCCGGTTCCCGTGGGCACGGTGCCGATCTATGAAGCGCTCGAGCGCGCCGGGAAGCCCGAAGACCTCACCTGGGAGCATTTCCGCGACGTTATGGAAGCCCAGGCGAAGCAGGGCGTCGACTACATGACGATCCATGCGGGGGTGCTCAGGGACCACGTGGCACTCACCAAGGATCGTCTTACCGGCATCGTCTCCCGCGGGGGCGGCCTTCTTGCCGCCTGGATGCATGCGAAAAGGGAGGAAAACTTCCTCTACGTTCATTTCGACGAAATTCTTGAAATTGCGCGCCGCTACGACGTGACGCTCTCCTTAGGCGACGGGCTTCGCTCCGGGTCCGTCCATGACGGCTGCGACAAAGCGCAGTTTGCGGAACTGAAGACCCTGGGCGAACTCAACCGCCGGGCCGCGGAAGCGGGCGTGCAGGTGATGATTGAGGGGCCGGGACACATCGTGCTCCCGAAGGTTGAGCTCAATCAGCAGCTCGAGGACGAGTGGTGCAGCCGTGCGCCCTTCTATACGCTCGGGCCCCTCGTCACCGACATGGGCGCCGGGTACGACCACATCACGGCGGCGATCGGCGGCGCGCTGATCGGTGCTGCCGGCACGGCCATGCTCTGCTACGTGACCCCGAAGGAGCATCTTGGGCTCCCTGATGCGGCGGATGTTCGCGAAGGCATGGCCGCCTTCCGGATTGCCGCCCATGCGGCGGACCTCGCCCGCGGCATTCCCGGAGCAGATCTGCGGGACCTTGCCATGAGCTCGGCGCGCTTTGAATTCCGCTGGAACGATCAGTTTGCGCTCTCAGTGGATCCGGCAAGAGCTGCGGCATTTCACGATGAGACCCTCTCGGGCAGCGGCGCGCGCGAAGCGCATTTCTGCAGCATGTGCGGGCCGCAGTTCTGCCCAATGAAGCTCGCCCGCGATCTCTTTGACTGAGAGTCCGGGCGTCGATTAGAGGTTTCCCTCGGTTTTGAGGTATTACCCGGCGGCTTTTTTTCTCTGCCGGGTAAACTTCCTCCCATCACAGCCCCGAGGGGGTGTATCTCACATTCGAGTCCTTCCGGATTGTCTCCCCAGAGCTCGCGGAGCTCCTCATCTCTTATCCGGGAATGAATCGGAAAATCCTCTTTCCGATGCGGACCGAAGACGTTTTCAAAGATTTAAAAAAGCTTGTTTCCTCTGCTCCAGGGCGGTGCGAAACGGGCATACCTGACCAAAAGGATTTCCCATGCAGTTCACCAGGCTTTTTGCTTCCCTCGCTCTTTCCGCCGGCCTCGCTGTCGGTCTTGCCGGCTGCGGCGACAAGGGCGCTCCCGCCCAGACCAAGGCGGATGCATCGCCCCAGACGGTTACGCTCAAGGTGGGCGTCTCTCCGGTTCCGCACGCCGACATCATCAACTTTGTCGCGCCTCAGCTTGAGAAGGAAGGCGTCAAGGTGAAGGTGATTGAGTTCAACGACTACGTGCAGCCGAATCTGGCCCTTGCCGAGAAGGAGCTCGACGCCAACTTCTTCCAGCATAAGCCCTACCTCGACACGTTCGCGAAGGAGCATAAGCTTTCGCTCGCCGTGCTCTGCGCCGTGCACATTGAACCGATGGGCGTCTATTCGAAGACCGTGAAGAACATTGCCGATACGCCGGAAGGCGCCAAGGTCGGCATTCCGAACGACCCGACGAACGGCGGCCGTGCACTCAAGGTCCTTGAATCCGCGGGCCTCATCAAGGTTCGTCCGGAAGCGGGCGTCCTCGCCACGAAGAACGACATCACCGAAAATCCGAAGAAGCTCGATTTCGTTGAAGTTGAAGCCGCGCAGCTTCCGCGCGCGCTCGATGACGTTGCGCTTGCCGTCATCAATTCCAATTTTGCGCTTTCTGCGAACCTCAATCCCGTGAAGGATGCGATCGCGATTGAATCGAAGGATTCGCCCTACGCCAACATCGTTGCGATCCGTGCGGGCGACGAGAACCGCGCCGAGCTCCAGAAGCTCAAGGCCGCGCTTTCCACGCCTGAACTCAAGAAGTTCCTCGAGGAGAAGTATCAGGGCGCCGTGGTTCCGGCCTTCTGATCAAACTGAAGTCTGCTCGCGCCTGAGAAGAGGAACCGAATTTCAGGCGTCGAGCAGCGGGCAACACAATCAAAAAACCGGCGCATTCCTGATGAGGAACCGCCGGTTTTTCCGTCTGGCCGCTTGCAGGATGCGCGGTCAGAAGGTCACGGTATCGGGATGAAGTCCCGAGAACGCCGTCTGAGGCATGAGCGTGAGTTCGTCGCGCTCTTCAGGGGTGAGCTCGAACCCGAAAATGTCGAGGTCTTCCTTCTGGTGGTGGAAGTCCGTGGCCTTCGGAATCGGGGCAATGCCGAGCTCGAGGCACCAGCGAAGCGCGACCTGCGCGGGCGTAACGCCGTGGGCAGAGGCAATTTTCTCGAGCGTCGGGTGACGCAGCAGCGTGCCGCGGCCGAGCGGGCTCCAGGCCTGAACGAGGATGCCGTGATCCATGCAGAAGCGGAGCGCGGCGCGCTGCGGGTAGCCGGGATGAATCTCAAGCTGATTCACCATGGGCTTCACCTTCGCGCGGGCGAGGAGCGGCACGAGGTGGTGCGGGAGGAAGTTGGAGACGCCGATGGCGCGGACGGCTCCGGCCTTGTAGATCTTTTCAAAGGCGCGCCAGGTGCCCGCGTTCTGCGCCTGCCAGACCATGGGTTCGCCCTGGGCGGCCGGCCAGTGAATGAGGAGGAGGTCAAGGTAGTCGACCTGCAGCTGCTCGAGAATCATCGCGTAGGCGTCCTCTGCGCTCTCGAATGAGCGGTGGGATGCCCAGATCTTGCTCGTCAGGAAGAATTCCGAACGGGGAATGCCGGATTCGCGGATGACGTCGCCGATGAGCGCGGCGTTGTTGTAGATCTGCGCCGTATCGAAGTGACGGTAGCCGAGCTGGATTGCCGTCTGAATGGTGCTCTGGAAGTGCGCGTTGATGGGAATCTGCCACGTGCCGAAACCGATCGTGGGCATTTCCACGCCGTTGGCAAGCTTCACGGTCTGCTTCAGAGGTTCAATGACTGTTTTCTTTTTTGTCGTCACGATGTTCTTTATCTCAATGGGGCGGGAGGCACCGGCAGGCCGGGCGAAAGCGCTTCTGTAGGGTATCTGACTGAATGGTACCCGAGGAACCACGGATTCTATTTGATTTAAGCAAAGCATCGATCATAAATTTAGCGATCAGACTGCGTTCGGCCATAGACAAAAGGATGGAAGTTGTGATTGTCATTTCCGGATTCCGCACTGCCCGGTAGAATCCCTGCAGCTTTGCCTACTCGTCTGCTCGCCCAAGCGTCAGGAACCATGAACCAATTTGACTCTGAAATCATTACCTGGCTTTTCATTGCCTTTGCCGGCGCGGCTTTCGGCGTTCTGGCGCTCCGCAGGGTCTTCTCAAGGAAGGCGCTTCCCCAGAAGCGCCGGTCGGAGAGCGCTTCGTCAGAAGCTTCGCCCCGCCGGGAGCGGATTGCGGCGCGCCGGGAGAATAGGGGACTGCCGAAAGTCGAGGTTCCGCCTCCGCCCCGGAAGCCCGAAATCATGGGGCCCGGCCGGCCGTCCCTTTTGGCCTTCTGCGCCGAAGGAGGAGAGGCGCCCGTTGCGCTCATTCAGCGATGCGATCGGTTCGACGACATGATCCCGTGCGAGGGAGCGGAAATTAAGCCTGAGGGGAAGGCGCTTCGTCTCATTGCGGATCGTCTCGGCGCGCTTGCGCACGAGCCTGACGACGAACTTGCAGACCGTACCTGGATGATTGCGCTTCCCGAGGAGACCTCCGGCAAAACGCAGGCTGCAGCCGGGGCTTTGAAGCTTCTCGCCCGCGATGAAAAAGGATGTCCGATGGGGGAGGCGGCGCCCGTTGCGGACATTTCGGCAGAAGTCTTTGCTCGCGAACTGAAGGCGCTGCTTCCGAAGGCGGATGCGGGCGCGGGTTCTCTTCAGAAGCTCTTCCGGGAAGAGTCGGTTTTGATTGAAGAGCTTCTTGGTGCGCGCAGAACGCGCGAAGGCGAAGGCGCTCAGGACGAAAAGCTTCCCGGGTTCATTGCGGCGCTTCCGGAAATCTCTCCGGAAGTCTGGAGAGACTCGCCGGGGCGGCTCGAAGCGGTCCTCGAGGACCTCCGTCAGGCGATTGAAGAGAGCGACAAGGCGTTCGACCAGGAAAATACCGAAGCGTCCGAAAATCCGCGCGTTGAGCGCGCGCTGGTCCTCGACCATCTTCTCCTGATGCTTCTCCTCTCGCGCACCATTGCTTCGGGCGATTACCTTCCGGGCATGCGCGCCTCCGCCGAGGCGGTCCGCCGCGCAGTCGTCTGGGCTGCGCGAAAGAAAGGGTCCTCCCGGGAAGGCGAGCTGCTCGCGAATTTGAGGCGCGCGGAAGCTCTGATCGATGAGCGCGTCCTCGCAGGCGGCCGGATGACGAGAAGGATCGTGAGGCTTTCCGACGACGGCGGCATCCGATTCGGCAGCGCTTGATTGACTGATCGCGAAAAAAGAAAACCCGCATGAGGATTTGCGTCCCATGCGGGTTTTCTGTCAGAAGCGTCTTCAGGCGCCCTGGCGTTCAAAAACGAATTCGCCGTTCATCATGGTGGCGTCGACCTTCGTCTCGCGAAGCTTCAGGGGATCCATCTCAAAGATGTTTTCCGAGAGCACCACGAGGTCGGCGTAGTAGCCGGGGAGGAGGCGGCCCTTCACCTTTTCCTCAAAGCTCGCGTAGGCGCCTTCAATCGTGTAGGCGTCGACGGCGTCGTAAATGTCGACGCATTCCTCAGGATGGAAGCCCCCTTCGGGCGTTCCGTCGAGGCGGCGGCGGTTGACGGCGCAGTAGAGGTTGTCGATCGGGTTCATGTCTTCGATCGGGGAGTCGGTGCCGAAGGACATGTGAACGCCGAGCTTCTTCAGCGTGCCGAAGGCGTAGGAGGTGGCGGCGAGGTCCTTGCCGACGCGGTCCTCGACGATCTTCGTGTCGTAGTGAAGGAAGATCGGCTGCACGAGGGCGAGAATGCCGTTCTTCGTGAAGCGCTCGAGGAGCGGGCGGTCGGTGATCTGGATGTGAATGACGCCGTGGCGGAGCGGATTCGAGCCCGAGAGCGTCGCATCGTAGGCGTCGAGGATTCTTTCAATCGCGCCGTCGCCGATCGCGTGCGTCACGACGCCGCAGTTGTGGTCAGCGGCCACATTCACGAACTCGCTGATCTCTTCGGGCGTCATGGTCGGGATGCCGACCGTCGAGGGATCGTCGTGATAGGGCCTGCGCATGAAGGCTGTGCGGGCGCCGAGGCTGCCGTCGACGAAGAGCTTCAGGGGGCCGAAGCGATGAAGCGCGTTGCCCGATCCCATGACGTGGCCGGCGGCGAGGAAGCGCTTATAGTCCTCCATGCTCGACTGGAAGCTCGACTGATGCCAGACGCGCACGAGCGGGTGATCGGCCATCACGCGGTTGTAGGCTTCAATCACGGTTTCCCAGGTGCCGCCGCGGACGTCGCAGGTATGAACAGAAGTGACGCCGCATTCGGCAGCATGGCGCATCGCCGTGCGGATGAGCGCCACGTCCTCGTCGGCCGTGCGGTTTCTGAAGAGCATGAGCAGCGGCGCTCTGGCGTTTTCCGTGAAGATGCCGTTGAGCCTGCCCTTCGCATCACGCTCGATCGAACCGCCTTCGGGTGCAACAATCGATTCGTCGACCCCGGCGCGCGCGAGCGCGGCGGAGTTGGCTGTGAGCATGTGGCCGCAGGCGCGCTCGAACACCAGCGGATATTCCGTCGTGATGGCGTCGAGGTCGTCCCTCGTGAGCATGCGCGCTTCGTCCGTGAAGTAGTCCTGGTTCCAGCCCATGCCGTGAAGAACGGTGCCCGGAGCGGGCTTTCTTTCCTCGATGTATTCGCGGGTGATGCGCTTCACGTCGGCAATGCTCCTCGCATTCTGCAGACGCACGTCGGAGAGCATCACGCCCGTGTTGAGCAGGTGCTGGTGCGAATCGATGAAGCCCGGAACAATGGTTCTGCCTTTGGCATCCCAGACCTTGACGTCGTCGGGGGCCTCGGCCCTCAGAGCGGCTTCGCTGCCGACGGCGCGGATGGTGCCGTCCTCAATGAGGAGAGCTTCTTCAAAATGGCCGCGCTCGACATAAGCATGCGCGTTGCGGATAAGCATTGAAGACATGATTTCTGGAATCCTTAAGGGATTTTTTTAGAAAAACGGTTTCTGTTTCCGAAGCACTTCAGAGCGCCGGGGATTCTGCGCTCTGAAGCTGCAGGAAAGGTTTTAGTCCTTTTTGCCCGTCACGGCTTCGTGGCTCTTGCGGAAAAGAATTTCGTAGATGCCGAGGCCGAGGATCGGAACAATGAGGCCGAGGGCGGCCGTCACCGGATCCTGCCAGATGGTGTTGATGATGAGCGCGAGCATGAAGATCAGCACCAGGATGATCGAGAACGGATAGAGCCAGACCTTGTAGGGACGTTCCATCGTCGGGTACTTGCGGCGCAGCACGATCACGGAGAGGAAGGTCATGCCGTGGAAGATGAGGCCGCAGATCGCGACAAGGCTCGTGAGTTCGGAGAGCGAGCGCGAGCAGACGAGAATCATCGCCATCACCATGGAGGCGAGCTGCGCGTTGATCGGCGTGCGGTAGGTCGGATGGAGCTTGGCGAGGCTCTTGAAGAGGGCGCCGTCGCGGGCCATCGCGTAGTACATGCGCGGGAAGACCATGATGCAGCCATTGAGCGAATTGAAGATGGCGAGCATCATCGCCGTACCGACGATCGCCATGCCGGTAACGCCGAAGAGCGTTTCGGCAGCGGCCGTGCCGAGGTAGAAGTTCCCGTTCTTCACCATTTCAAGAATGGCGTCGTAGGGAAGCACGCGGTAGACGGAGTAGTTGAAGACCACGTAGAGCACCGCAACGCCCACGATCGAAAGAATGAGAGCGAGCGGGAGGTTCCGCTTCGGGTTCTTCATCTCTTCGGCGACGGTGTTGAGGTTCGTCCACCCTTCATAGGCCCAGAGGGTCGCGAGAACGGCGAAGGCCATCATCGAAAGGATCGACGAAAGGGACGGGGCTTCAGCCGGGAAATGGAAGAGGTCCGGGGACTCCTTGCCCATGAAGAGGCCGCAGACGATGATGAGCAGAATCGGCAGAAGCTTCAGAACCATGAAGACGTTCTGCACCATGGAGCCCAGCTTGATGCCGCGCATGTTGATGAGGGAGAGCACCACGATCGACACGAGGGCGATCGCCTTCTGCACCAGGTCGTCGAGCGGATACATGCTCGAAATCGCTGCCGCAAAGGCAAGCGCGAGCGCAGAGATGGAGCCCGAGGACGAAAGGAAGAAGTTCGTGATGCCGCACATGAAGGCGACGCGTTCGCCGTAGGCTTCGCGCAGGTAGACGTAATAGCCGCCGGCTTTCGGCATCATGGCGCCGAGTTCGGCAAAGCAGATGCCCGAAAGGAGCGTGATGAGGCCGCCGATTGCCCAGACGAGAAGCGCGAGGCCAAGGTTGTCGCCGGCACGCTGGAGCACGATGCCGCCGATGTAGAAGATGCCGGAACCGACCATGATGCCGGCAAGCACGGATATGCCGCCGAAAAGGCCGACCTCGCGCTTCATGCCGCCCTGCTGAGAAGAGGATGCGGATTCCGGAGCAGGTGTGGGTGTAGTCATTTTTATTCTGGAGAAATGAAGGGAAATATGGGGAGAAAGCGCGCAAACGAAAAGAGCCGCACCGCTCATGCTTTTCAGCGGGTGCAGCTCCGAGATCTTTTCGTGGTTGTGCCGACGCGTCTCCGATGCCTTTTCCGGAGCCTCTTCAGAATTGCCTTTCGCGCGGGATGCGCTTCCCCCTGGCGGACGTCTCCTTCCGTCAAAGTGCGCTCACGATCGGAAAACGAAGAGCGCTTGAAAAAGGAGGAGAAGCTCAATGACGAAAAAAGTCAAAGCATCGCCGCCGATAGCGCCTCCGGAAGATCCGACGATCTTCCAGGAGTCGCCGGCGTTTTCCGCCGGCGCCCAACCTCAAGCAGACATGCCTGTCTGCTGGTTTCGGCAGCTTGGCCTCCGGAACGCTCTCAATCGGGTGCCCCCATTGAGCGGCCATCATCCGCGCTGCGCCTCTATTCGACTGTGGTGATGGAGACTTTGGCACGCCCATGGGCGGGCTGTCCAATCGGCAGCACGGGAAAAAGCGCTTCTCTTGAGGATTCGATTGAGGAAATAAGCGAAAGTGATTAGCGCCGGAGGCTTCAGCGTCTGTCGCCGCGCGGTCTTCGGGTGACGCTTGTGCGCGTCTGGGAGCCGAAGCGGCCGTTGAGCTGGAGAAATGCTGAAATGAGAATGGCGAAAACGCCGAAGATGATGGGGGCTTCTTCTCCGGAATCCGCGCCGGCAATGATGCCGATGAGGCCGAACGTTGCAAACGAAGTGGAAACAAACTTGAGCGCAGGATCAACCTTTGCTTTCTTTGCGGGGAGCGCCGCCGGGGATTGAGCGGCGCCGCGGCTTGCCTCCTCCATGCGCGCGAGCGCCTTCCTGCGGCTCTCATCTTCGCCGGAGGTTCCGGGAATGTGAAGGGTCCTGAGGAGCTTTTTGAGCCTGGCCTCTGAGTTTTTCGGTGCATCCGTTCCCTCAATGAAGTCCTCGGGCTCAAGGGGCTTCAGTGCGCCGGCGCCCCGCGTCTGCAGGGACTCAATGTAGCGGACGTAGTCGCCGTCAGGCGGTTCAAGATTGAGAGGATCGGTCATCGGAGGATAGGAAGAGAAAAATGGCGGGCGAAGGCGTAAAGCGCGTGCCCGCGGAAAACTCTAAGGAAAAGAATAGCCCAAAAGCGAGATGGAAAAACGCCTGCGGAATGGCTTTCCGCAGGCGTCAAAAGAAGAAATTTGGAAACGGCTTGTCGGGCGGACGTGTTTAACGGGCTTGCGCCTCAACAGCAGCCGCCATGCGGTCGAGCTTCGGCTTTGCGCGCATCATGCGCATGCCGTTGGCCACCACAATAAGGCAGGTGCCCGTATCGGCAAAGACCGCCATCCACATCGTCGCCATGCCGCAGAGCGCAAGAATCGTGAAGATCACCTTGATGCCGAGCGCAAAGGCGATGTTCTGAACGAGCACCGAATGCGTCATCCGCGAGAGTCTGACGAGGGTGGCAACCGACGAGATCCGGTCGTCCATCACGGCAATGTCGGCCGCTTCAATCGCGCTGTCGGTGCCGCGCACGCCCATGGCAATGCCGATGTCGGCCTGAGCCAGTGCAGGCGCATCGTTGATGCCGTCGCCCACCATGGCCGTGAGCCCCGTCTTCTGGAGTTCGCGGATGCGCGAAAGCTTTGCTTCCGGAAGGAGGTCGGAAGAGACGTTCTCAAGACCGAGCTCGCCCGCAAGCGCTTTCGCTGCGCGTTCGTTGTCGCCCGTGAGAAGCCAGGGCGTCACGCCTTCGGCGGCGAGCTGCCTCAAGCCCATCCGGGTATCCTCCTTGATTTCATCGGCGAGCTCAAAGACGGCCAGAACGCCGAAGGTATCGGCGAGCGCGACGCTCGAGCGGCCGCTTTCCATTGCTTCCTGGAAGGCCTTCTCGACTTCATCGGTCGAGAGCCCGGCCTTTTCGACCGAGGCAAAGTTGAGGAGCGAAAGCATCCCGCTTCCGACGCGGCCTTTAACGCCCGCACCGGGGAGCGCCGTGAATTCCTTCACCTCATGGAGCTTCACGCCTTCCTTCCTCGCCTCCTGAACGATGGCGACCGAAAGCGGGTGCTTGTTCATGGCGCCGAGGCTTGCGGCAAGCTCAAGCGCCTTTTCGCGGCTCGTGCCGGAGAAGAGTTCGATTTTCTCAACCTGGGGTTCGCCCTTCGTGAGCGTGCCGGTCTTGTCGAGACCGACGTTCTTGAGCTTCCTCGCTTCCTCAAGGAAGAGTCCGCCCTTGATGAGAAGGCCGCAGCGGGTGGCCGTCGCGAGCGCCGAGACGATCGTTACGGGGGTCGAGATCACGAGCGCGCAGGGGCAGGCAATGACGAGAAGGCAGAGGGCCTTGTAGAGCCAGCCGAGCCAGTCGCCGACGAAGAGCGGCGGGAGGATGGCGACCGCAAGGGCAAAGACGAAGACAAGCGGCGTATAGACCGCCGCAAAGCGGTCGACGAAGCGCTGCACGGGGGATTTCGAGGCCTGAGCATTCTCAACCGACTCGATGATCCGGGCCGTGAGGCTCTGCGAGGCAGGGGCCGTCACGGTGACGACGATGGTCGAGGAGAGGTTCACCGTACCCGCCCAGACGGTAGCGCCCGTGCCTTTTTCTGCCGGCATCGATTCGCCCGTCACCATGGACTGGTCGAAGGTCGACGACCCCTCAATGATTTTGCCGTCGAGCGGCACGCGGTCGCCCGGGGCGATGCGGACTTCTGCACCCGGTCCCACTTCCTCAACGCGCATTTCCGCGTACTCGCCGTTTTCCTGACGAACGAGCGCTTTTTCAGGCGCCACGCTCATCAGGTCGCGGATGGAGCGGCGGGCTTTGGCCATCGAAAGCTGCTCGATCGCTTCGGAAATCTCAAAGAGGACGAGCACCATCGCCGCTTCAGGCCAGGCGCCGATCAGGACGCCCCCGGTGACGGCCACCGCCATCAGCGTGTTCATGTTGAGGGTGCCCTTCATCGCGGACTGAATGCCCTTTCTGAAGGTGGTGAGGCCGACCAGCGCGATCGCAATGACGGCAAGAACGAAGGTGATGCCGGAGACGAGCGTTTCCGAAAGATGAACGACATCCCAGTCGGCCGCAATTTCAAAGAATTCGCAGCCGATCGCAATCGCGAGCGCGAGGAAGTAGCGCTTCCAGGGCGTTTTGTCCTCGAAGTCCGCTTCGCGCCGGCGCTGAACCATCACGGTCGATTCGTAGCCCGCGGTCTCAATCGCCTTTCTCGCGGCGTCGGTGAGGGCAGACGGAACCGCAATCGTGCGGTTCATGATGTTGAGTTCGTACCCGGAGATGCCGGCCTTTCTGAATTCGCGCTCGATTTCTCCCGCCTCGACGGGGCAGTCCATTTCGGGCACCGAAAGGAGCGTCTTCGGGCCGCTTACCTTCATGTCGTCGAGGCGCGAGGATTCAAACCCGGCAGCCTTGATGGCGCTCTCCGCCTTTTCAAGGTCAACGGCCTTCACCGTCACCGTTCGGTTCATGACGTCAAAGGCATAGTCTGAAAGCCCGAGCTTCTTGAATTCCCGGTCGATTTCGCCTTCCTCAACCGGGCAGTCCATTTCCGGAACGGAAAGGCGGACGTTTCCGGAGGGCGCGGCATCGGCGCCGAGGTCCGGTTCATAGCCCGCCGCCTTTACGGCCTCGATCGACTTGAGGACGATTTCATGGTCGGCAGGAAGAATGAGCTCGCGATTCATGATGTCGAATGCGTAGCCCGCTAGTCCGGCTTTCTTGAGCTCGCGCTCGATTTCTCCCGCTTCAACGGGGCAGTCCATTTCCGGAATGCGGATGCGGACGGTCTCGGTCACCACTTCGTCAAGGCGCTTGAAGGCGAGTCCGAGCTTTTCGGCCGTTTGAAGGACGCCCGATTCATCAAGCCGGGCATTTTCGGGAAAGAGAATGCGCACGGTGCGGGCGCCGTAGTCGGGGATGAGGCGGAATCGCTCATCGGCTTTCAGGACCGCCGCTTCAAAGGGCGTAAATTCAGCCGGACAGCACATGTCCGGGAAATTGAGCGTCAGAGTCTTCATTCTTCTTCTTCTCTGTAACAGGTGTTGCGTGCGGATGACTGCACGCATCGAAAAATACTGATGAGAGTCATTTCACACCCTGAAGCCGTTACAATGTCAAGCGCCGTTTTCCCCGTCTGCAAAAATAATCAGACACTCCGGCCAGAAGCTGCCGCCATCCCGATAGGGCGGCCTGACGATTCGAGCCCAATCATTCAATTCTCTCGCATCGCCTGAGGGGCGGTGCTAAAGGCACGAGGAATGCGCATTCGAGATCTCTCGCAGCTCACCGGCAATACTCCGGAAACCATTCGCTACTACGAAAAAATCGGACTTCTTCCGCCGCCGGTCCGGGAAGCCAATAATTACCGCCAGTACGGGGCGATTCACGTCAATCGCCTCGACTTCATCCGCCACTGCCGCAATCTCGACATCGGCCTCTCGGAAATCCGGGCGCTTCTCGGCGCGCTCGATTCCGGCTGTCCGGAAGGCGCCGATCTTGCTCATCGGCTGATTCATCAGCACCTCAAGCAGGTCGATGAGCGCATTGCCGATCTGCAGGAACTCCGTGGGCACCTCATGGAGCTCGAGGCGCATTGCCGGGGCGTTCACGACGGCAAGGAACCCTGCGGCATACTTCGCGAACTGAACGCTCCCGGTCAGTCCGCACCGGTTCTGAAGGACCCGGCCAATGCCGAGGAAGTGCTCCGCGCCGTGGCGGAAGCGCAGCGGCGCGCGGACGAACGCGCGAGGGAACTTAATAAATCCTGAATTCAATCATGATCGAAACCACAACCATTCACTTCACCGGCATGGGGCTTCTGCTCGCCGCCATCGCTCCCTGCCTGATTGCCTTCTTTCTCTGGCTCGTCGGCCGCTCGGTTCCGCCGGCGGTGGCCGGAGATGGCATCCGCGCGGGCATCGGGGGGCTTCTTCTCGTGGTCCTCTTAATTCTGTCGGCGAAGGCTGCGGTTTCGCTCTTCGACCTCGGGCGCCAGGCAGGCGAGGCCGCGCGCGTGATCAGCATGGATGCGCAGTATGCGTGGCCTGCCATAAAAAGCACGCTTCCGGCGGTCATCAATGCCGTGAGCATCATTCTCGCGCTCGTGCTCCTCACGCTCGGGCGGACCCCGGGGACTTTCTGGACGGCGCTCATCGCAATCTGGGTGGCGGGTCCCGCGGACGACCTTCTGAAGATGCTCATTCTCGGCATTCCCTTCAACTTCACGCAGGGGCTCGCGGGCATTTCGTTCTTCACGATTCTTGTGACGCTCTACCTTCTCTTTTCGATCCGCAGCGCCTATACGTACGGGATCGGGAGCGCAAGACGCTTCAGAGGACGATGAAGCCAGGCGCCTTCCTGAGTGATCCGCAGCGCGTCCTCTGCGGCAACTAAAATATTCTTTTTCAGCTTTGGGCGCAGTCCGGAGGCTCCACGATGAGCCTCCTCTTTCTTTTCGGAGACCCAACAATGAGCATTGCTACTCTCATCCGCAACGCGGATCTTTACGCTCCTGAACACGTCGGTCATCGAGACATTCTTGTTGCCGGGGGAAAAATCATCGCCCTCGCTGATCGCCTTGAGCCAAACATTCCCGGCATGGAAACGATTGACGCTGCCGGGCGTGCCGTGACGCCGGGCCTGATCGACCAGCACATTCACGTCACCGGTGGCGGCGGCGAAGGCGGCTGGGCGAGCCGCTGCCCGGAACTCAACTTCTCCTCCCTCGTGAAGGGCGGCGTCACGAGCTTCCTCGGCGTTTCGGGCACCGACAGCATGTCGCGCTCGATCGAAAATCTCCTCGCAAAGGTGCGCGGCCTCACGGTTGAAGGGGCTTCGGGCTGGATGTGGACGAGCAACTACGCCTATCCCGCGACGACGATTACGGGAAGCGCGAAGATGGACATCTTCACGATTCCGGAGTGCCTCGGCGTCAAGATAGCGCTCGGCGACCACCGCGCGTCCTTCCCGACGCCCGACGAGGTGCTGAAGCTTCTCGCGGAAATCCGCGTGGCCGGCATGCTGACCGGAAAGACCGGGTTCCTCCACATTCACTGCGGCGACTGGGGCGACGACATCTTCGATCCGATCGAATACGCAATCCGTCGCGGCATTCCCGCCAAGCACATGCGTCCCACCCACGTCGCGCGCCATCCGCATGTCTTTGACCGCGCCTGCGCCTTTGCGCGTGCGGGCGGCTACATCGACATCACGACGGGGGGCGGCTGCTATCAGGGAACGGCTGCCGATGCGCTCTTCGCCGCCCTTGAAAAGGATGTGCCCCTCGAGCGGATCACGTTCTCGTCCGACGGCCAGGGCTCGATGCCGCGCTTCAATGAAGCGGGCGAAATGGTGGGCTTCGGCGTTGGGTCGATCAACTGCGACCTCGAGGCCATTCGTCTTCTCGCCGACAAGCTCGGGCTCGAGAAGGCCCTGAAGCCCATGACGACCACGATCGCCAATGCGCTGGGCTTGAAGGGCAAGGGCCGCGTCGAGGTCGGCGCCGACGCCGATCTCCTTATTTTCGGCAAGGAGCTCTCGCTCGAGGAAGTCTTCATGAAGGGCCGCCAGGTCATGTCGGAGGGCAAGGTCGTCGTCAAGGGCGCCTTCGAGGAATAAGCCTTCAAAAAAACTGAAGCGCTGCCGGCTCTAGGGCCGGCGCAATTTTGAAAAAGGCCGGGCATGTCCCGGCCTTTTTGCCGCTGAAAGCTTCCGGCAAGAACTCTTGTAAAACTTTTGAGTGCACTCTCGGGTTGTTCCTTTAGATGATTGTCCCTAAGTAAAATCATCGTTACTAAATGTAAATGTTGTTGTAAACCCTGAGGCGCGTCCAGCAGAATTCGCGGACCTTTCGGGAGAGGCCTCTTCCGGATCCAAAACCATCAAAGGAAAACTATCAATGGAGTTTCTGCAGCTCTTGATGCTTTTCATCGCCGTTATGCT
>ENA-UONW01002234-UONW01002234.1-human-gut-metagenome-genome-assembly--contig:-CS52-NODE-2234-length-19664-cov-6.978530_pt1 | contig 19664 bp, 13 predicted proteins | sample MGYA00242463_ERZ724010 | MGnify/ENA metagenome assembly ERZ724010 | reverse complement strand
CGGAAAGAGAGGGGCTCGGGGGAGAGAAAGCGGCACTTCGTGGCGCGTCTCTCCCCGTACCGCCCGCACATCGAACACACCCGGCAGTCAAGCACGCCCGCGCGAGTTCGCACCGGCTCGGCACCCGGCGAAGGGGAGCGGAAATGCGATGGGGGCTTTCCGCAAAAAAGCGGGAAGACTCCTCGTATTTCCGCGGCTCCCACTCCCTCCGGCCCGCGCCCGCCGCCGACCCTTACCCGGCACCGGCACCTTGCCGGACGCAGGGGGTTCGGGGGGCGGCGGACACGCCCCCCGGCGCCCTCGAATCCGCGTCCACCGCCTCCCTCGAATCCGCATTTACTGACACCCAGCCGGCTCAAACCGGCGGAGAAACGATCACTCCAGTCGGAGATTTCTGATCTCCAGTTCGCAGCCGTCGCGCCCTTCGCCGCTCTGGTAGTGGATGAAGAATTCCCCGAGCAGCTTCCTGAAATCCGCCTCGCCGCCCCGGAACTCACTGCCGAAACGGAGCCGGTAGTGATGGAACTGTCCGTCGCCGATCAAATCAGCGAAGCCGGTGTAGTTACGCACCCACTTCTGTCCCGGCAGAACCAGCTTGATCCGGAACCAGGTCTTTGTTCTGGCATCGAAACTGAGGGTATGGACGCCGGATTTCAACGCCTCCTTCTTCAGAAACAGAATCGCCCCCGGTGTCCTGCGCGTCTCCACTTTCGGGAAGCGGATCCGCAGTGTGCCATCCTTGAGGGCAACACTCCCCTTGTCGGGCAGGTGGTAGGAGCTGATCGGCCCCGTCCGGCGCAGCACCTTCGGCGACAGGAGAGAAACCGACTGTCCGCCGTTCGTCTCCATGCAGGCCGCGATCAGCACCGGCACGGGTTCCCGCCCGGGGAGATAATCGATCTTCTCCTTCCGCAGCACTCCGGCGGAAAGAAAGTCGAATGACTTGACCCGTTTTTCCGGATGGGGATTGACCCATTCCGCGAGGAAGGAGCCGACCTGCCGACCGAGCGAGTTGGTCACAATGATTCCCGCCCGGGCTTCGGGCAATGCCCCGCAGCGCCACCAGTCGGCAATATTCCGGGTGCCGTGCAACACATAGTCGACCGAACTTCCATCCTCATAATGAATTCGATAGCCGCCGGCCAGCGCCTCCGATCCCCATGCCGAAGTGTGCAGGAAGAAAAGCCGCGAAACATACGCATCGACCCGGATGCCCCGAATTGCTTCCGGGAATCCCGGCCGGGCGGAGCCGCGCAGAACCAGGCAGCTCCGGTCGCCGTTCTTCGCAGGATCGATGATGTTGAATAAAATTCCCGCCACATTGACCTCGCCGGTCGGGATCGTTCGAAAATCGTTTTTCCCCTGATCGGTCCAGCCGCCCCTGCCGTCGTTGGCCTCCTCGTCGGAGAAAGAACGGTTCGCATACGGAGCAAGATCAATTTGCTGCATGGCGGACTTCGCCACTTTGCAGTCGAGGTCGCCCGCCTCCATCATCGGTCGAATCTCCTTCCAACGCGTGCCGGAGGAAGCATAACTGAGCAGATTCACCAGGTATCGGGCCGCGGAACTATCGGTCTCCTGCTGCGATACCGCGTCGAGCTGCGAAATAATCAGGTGCCCATTTCCCCACTCCGCGTCGATGATCGCCCCGCCGATGCTCCGGTTTCCGAGCATCACCCCCTTGGCCGCCACCGAGTTGATCGGGAACGGTGACAGGGAACAGCGCAGAAGCAATCCCGGCTGCGCCGTGTTGTTCCAGGTGTCGAAATTGCGCTGATCCAGCCCGGCGAAGAGCGGATGCTCCGGCACGACCAGGTCGACGAAACAGGCGGCCTCCTGCAGCAGCGTCTGTCCGCCGGGGAAACGGGTGCGCGGATTCTGCTGCTCAAGAATCAACAAGGTACCGCCCTTCTTCCGGCAGAATGCATTCACGGCGGGATCGGTGTACAGGTCGAGAGCGACGGACTCCTTCACCTCCGGCGGGACAATGGCGAGTTCCTTCCCGGAGAGTCTGTCGAGGGAGTCGACACATTTCGCGTTGATCCCGTGCCGGCGCAGCAGCGAAAGAGCGGCCTCTACGTTGGTCCGGTTTCCGGAGTTCCACACCACGACGGGGAGTTTCGCATCGATTCGCCGGGAACGGACAGCCGGAGCCGCGATCGAGAGATTGTAGTAGTTTCGCGCGATCTCCTTTCCCTCCGCGAAAAGCGTCAGCCGCAGCTGTTGGAATCCGGCGACACCGTCGGGGAGTTTGAGCGTATACTTACCGCGCCCGGTTTCGAACGCCTCCACCCGGGGCAGTCTGACCGAACCGACCGCAGTTTCACGGCCGCTGCGATCGGCGAGAGAGAGCCGCAGCTCTCCCTGGACAAGCGGCCGGGCGGCAGAGTTGATGATCACCCACTGCCAGGGACTCTCCCCGCCGGCGAAAAGGTTGCGCGGCGCAAGTCCCGCTGCGTTGGTCAGCGCCGGATAGACCGGTTGTGTCCACAGCGTCGAATGGTCGAAGTCCGGCTGTGTATGCCAGGGAGCAAGCCCCTGAAACAGACCGCTGAGCCGGAGTCCTTCGTGGATCCGGTGCATGTAGATCGCCTGCGCATAGTTCTGCCCACGCCGGGGATCAAGCGCAGCAGCGAGCCCGATGGAGCCGGAGAATCCGATCCCGTCCGGCTTTCCCCAGCTGGTCATTTTCTGCGCGTAATTCCAGTAGGCGTCGACATCGCCCGGCTGGAACGAGGAGTCCGGCTTGAATCCCCAGGAAAATCCTCCGGTTTCCCAGGCGACCTGCGGGATCGGCAGCACCTTCTTCCCCGGCGCATAGATTTTCAGCAGCGTCTGGTAATTTTCCCGCGCATTCGGCTGGATATCCACCCATTTTGAACTGAGACCGATGTAGGTGTGCCAGTCGACCAGATCGGTGTTCAGCCGGTTGTAGCCGTAGGCGCCCACCCCGGCGGAACCGGAGAAGCTGCTGACCGGCCGTTTCTGGCGGTCCAGATTGCGGACCAGCTGCACTTGAAGATCATGCAGTCCGGAGATCCAGCCGTTTTCCAGATGCGACACCTCATTGCCCAGCGACCAGAGCGTGACGGATGGATGATTGTAGAGGTGCAGTACATGTTCGGCGAGTTCAGGATTGTTGACCCTGGGGAATTTTTCACGGTCGATCCGGTTTACAAACGCCCATCCCCATTCCGAAGCGATCATCACACCGCACTCGTCGGCGAGCTCCAACACCCGGTCGGCAATCGGCATATGGCTGGTGCGCAGAATGATGTAGCCGCGGTTCCGATAGCCGAGCAGCGTATCGAGCGCCCGCTTCTCCAGCTCCTCCGGCGCCATCGACTCGCTGAACTGATGCGATGAAATGTTCTCGGCGGCGAGCCAGACCGGTTCTCCGTTGAGTTCGAACCGGCGGTTTCTGATCTGGAACTCACGGTATCCGAAACGGAACGGTTCGGAGTCGATGACGCGGCCGCCCTGTTCCAGCGAGAGCGTCAGAAAGTAGAGCTGCGGATCGGTCAGAGTCCAGAGCTTCGGGTTGACCAGACCGAATTCAAGGCTGCCGCGATTGATGCCCGGCTTCAAAGAAAGCTGCCGACGGCCCGTTCCGGCGGCGGCGTTGGCGTCGCACCGCATTGCCGAACTCACCGCGCCGCGAAGCGTCAGCTCCGCCGCATTGCCGTGGTGGTCGATCTCGTAGTCGATCCGGAGCGTCTTCCGGCGGATATCGGGAGTGATGAGCGCGCGGGTGATCCGCGTCTCGGGTTCGAGCGAGAGCGTCACACGTCCGGTGATTCCGCCTGGAATCAATCCGAGCCACCAGTGGGAGCCGTAGGTGTGAACCGCCGGGAAAGGGGTGCCGTACACCGGTCCGTTGTCCGACAGGACCCGGACCGCGAGCAGGTTCCGTCCCGGCTTTGCCGCGTCGGTTGCATCGATTTCGAACGGGGTAAAACTGCCGTGATGGCGGCCGACCTCCCGACCGTTCAAATAGACGGTCGCCTCATAAGCGACCCGGTTGAACTGGAGGATCAGCCGCTTCCCCGCCAACTCCTCCGGCTTCAACTCGAACTCCCGGCGGTACCACGCCCGGGAGTAGGGACGCAGCTTGCTTTGAACCTTGTATTTGTGAAAATAGTTGCCGGGCACTTCGATCGAATCCAGCTTGGAATCGTCAAAATCGGGCGCCGCCAGCTGGAGTTCCTCCGGAGTCGGCGAAGCGAACGGCAGTTTCGCCGTCTCGACACCGGAGATCTTCCACACACCGTCAAGTGACCGGATCCGCCGGAACGCGGCGGGGCGCAGCGAACCGCACCGTACCTCTCCGGGAGCGATTACCTCGGCCCGCTTAAACTTCTGCACCGGCGGCAGATAGGGAGGCAGCTCATCGGCAGGAGTGAAGAGGTCGGCGGCAGCCGGCAGAGCCGCAGACAGACAGAAGAGTAGAAAAAGAGACAGACGCATTGAAAAAATCCTTTCCTTGAAATCGTGATTTCATGCAACACAATAAGTTGTGGTTTCAATGATTCCCGGCCGGAGCGGCGGCACCGAAGGAAAGCAGCTGCGGCGCCTCCCCCGGCGCGGTCACCCGGACGCCGGTGTTCTGAAATTCAACCGTGTATTTCCCCAGCGAGACACGTTCTCTGCCGAGTGTGAACCCGGGAGCGCTTCCGCCGGGCAGATGCGGAATCAGCACCAGCGTCAGACGCGCCCTTTTCACCGGATGCGGCGGACCGAATTCAAGCGCGAACGTGTTGCCGCGCTGCTCCTCCCGCCGCTGTGCCGCCAGCGCGCCGGGTGCGAAAAGTTCGCTGACCGTGAATCCTTTTTTCTGTTCGATCCGGGTCTCCTCCCCGGCGAAACAGCCGACCGTCATCTCCGCGAAGGAATGAGAGTAGTGAAAGCGGCCATCCTCCTGCCGCTCCAGCTTCGCATCGTGCCGGATGTTGTTCAGATGAAGATGGGAACGCAGACGGGCCGGCTTCTCCGTCTCGACCAGATCGGAGATTACGAACGCGTTGTATTCCGGGAAATGGAGCACCAGCCGCTCCATTGTTTTCACCCCCTCCCAGCCGCTGCGGCCATCCAGTGCGAGAAGCTGCACCGCCTTGCCCGCGACGCGGCCGATGATCCGATTCCGCTGCAGCTTCGGCAACCGCTGATCGGCGCCGTCGAGCGTAACGGTGTTGGCTGCCGCGGTGCGCATCGCATAGTTCCGATGCAGATCCGAACCGTAGAGATTGGTGTTCCCGGCGGAGAGCACGAGGGGAAAGTTGTTGAATGTCAGAGTGAAGCTCCCGTTTTCCGGACGGCGGTGATGGTGAAGCGTCCCCTTCGCGGTGTCGAGGCAGTAGAGATTGAAGGCCAGCTGCGCCGTTCCGTCGCCGCCCGGAAAGAAGTTATCCCCGCTCGCAAACGACACCGGAGAGTGCGGCGGCGGCACCGCCGCTTCCGGCGGCGGAAAACCGGAACCGGTCAGCAGAGTGAAGAGTCCGTCCATCCACCACGGATTCCGGCGGCCGATGCGCCGCCCGAGCGCACCCGCTTCGGGATTCTTCCAGTAGTCGGCCAGCCAGTAGAAGACCAGCGGCTGCTCCTCCGCGAAATAGTTCGCGTCACCGTGAAGCGTCTTGAAGGGAGACGGCTGTCCGGAATACAACCTCTTTTCCGCGAGAAAGCAGCCGAGCCAGCGCGCGGTACCGGCCAGCGGGGAGACATAAAACATCTCCCGCCGTTCACTCTCCTCCATCGCCTCGAACGCCCAGCGCAGATGTTCGAGAGCGTAGAGCGCGTAATGGTATCCTTCGCCGTAGCTGCCGTCAGAATAAAATCCGTTGCTGATAAAGAACCTGAGTTTCTCCTTTGCCAGCGATTCCGCCTCGCGGTCCCCCAGCGCCCGCGCCGCGAGAAACAGTCCGCTGCCGAGGACGGCGTGAAAGTTGTTGAAGAGGTCCGAGTGTGTGAAGAACGAACGGATCGCCTCGATCCCGTTCTCACGCAGCTTCTTCTCAATCGCCGCGCGCTCCTGCGGACGAAAGAGGTCTCCGGCGAAGACGAGCACGTAGACCGTCATGCGCGCAACTTCCGCATTCGAGAGAAAGGCGATTCGCCGCCGGGGAAAATCCTCGCGGAACGCGAAGTGACTGAACCAGTACCAGTCCGGCAGCGACATCGCATGAAGCATGTAGCTTCTGACGAACTCCCCCGCCGCCCGGTTCCCGGTGAAAAAATAGACCAGCGTCCCCCGCATCAGCGGCATCCGGTAGTGTGCCCAGAACGAGGAGTAGCGGCCGGAAAAACGCGGCATCCGCCACGAATTGATCCGGGTGAGGATTCCGCTGCGCTGCAGCTCCGACTGCCAGATCGCCTGCCCGACCGGATCGGAACGGAGAAACTCCGCCATCGCGACGAAGCGCTCCCGGCTGCCGAAGACCGGCCGGAACTCCCGCACCGAACGGATCCGCTCCGGATCGACCGGAAAATCCGCCTCCGTCACCGGGCGGACCCACGCCGGACGTTCCGCCGCATAGTTGAAGTCCGCTTCGATCCGCGGCTCCGCACCGGCGCAGACGATTCCGGCGGCCAGCAGAACAGCGCCGAAACCGACCGGCCCCGCCCCCGTTGTCTTTGCGCAGCTCGCGCAAAACCCTTTCAGTAACGCTTTCAGCATACCGCCTCGCAGTTTCCGGCCGGAATTCAGAGGACGTAGGTCGACCACATCGCCTTGTTCTGCTCGCCGTCCCAGGTGGCCTCCTCTCCGCGCAGATTCTTGACATGGCCGTCGAAGAAGGAGAAGTTCGCCGAATTGCCCAGGTGCCGATAGGCAGCAGTCATGCCGGTTGCACTGAGCTCTCCGCCGCCCTGCAGGTAGGTCACCGGCTTGGTTCCCGCCCGGCTCACCCACCAGTTGACCGCATCGCAGAGCATGATCTTTGCCGAGGCGTTGCGCACCTTCGACATGTGATAGACGTTCTTCACCGGGTCGGAGGAGGGTTCACTGCCCATATAGGCGCGGCCAGACTTGTAGACAAGATGACCGAAAGAATTCATGCCGTACGACTTATCCATCGCCATTGTGCCGGTGAGCACCGCCCGGGACCGTCCGCAGAGCATCCCCGCAGGATAGACCCCGGTGCTTCCCTTGAGTTTCTCCGCCAAGCCCAGCAGTTTGCGGTACGATTCCTTTGAATACCAGCCGTTGATCTGAACCAGCCCCCGGTTCTCATCAGCGTACATCAGCACAGCCGTCGAAAGCTGCCGGAGCGAGGAGCTGCAGTTGTTCTGCACGCCCCGTTCGCGCGCCTTGTTCAGCGCCGGAAGCAGCATCGCCGCCAGAATGGCAATAATCGCAATAACGACAAGAAGTTCAATCAACGTAAAATACCGTCCGCTTTTCATATGAGCCTCCTTCTGTTGTAGGGTCAGCAATAATTTTTGTACCAGGGATCCTGACATTGTTTCCTCCGGAGTTCCTCCAGCTCCGAATGGGTGACAAACCGGGCCGGAAGCAGCCGTACCTCCCGCTCCCGGGCCGGATCTTCGATCAGCAGCCGCAGGAGTTCGATCTCGTTCTCCACCCGCTCCTTCAGCGGAACCTGAATCGCACCGATCACCGCCGGATCGGAGAAATATTCAAACGGCAGCGTATAGGTGCAGGCGCAGTCCGGAGCCGTCGCGCCACGGCGGCCGCAGCAGTCGAGCAATCCGGAGAGTTCGACATAGCTGTTGGTGTAAAGAGCCCTCGCCCCCCGGCGGATCACCTCTTCGAACGCCTTTCCGTCGTGCCGGTGATCGGAGTCGAATTCCACCTTGTCCACCTCGAATCCATACTCTCCGGCGAGCCGCAGAAAGAGATCGTTCTGCCGGTCGTACGGCCAGGAGAGAAGCGTGATCCGGCGGTGATTCCGGCGACGGAAGCTCTCGAACATCTCCCGGAACGCCGCCGCGTAATCATAGTAAACTGAACTGAAATCCTCATTGCCGATGTTCAGCAGCGGAAAACGGCGTTCCTTCAGCTCCTGATAGAGCGGAGTCGTCGGATCGAAATAGAGCGGATAAATCACCCCGTCCACATGAAAATGAAGCAGGTCCTGCAGGCAGTTGCGCTCCCGCTCCCGCCCGTAGTTGGTGGTGGAGATCACCAGGCGAAGCCCGTATTTCTCCGCCTCGTTCAGCAGCGCCTGCGCATAACAGCCGGAATAACGTTCGGAAATTCCCCCCACCACCAGCCCGATGATGCCGCTGCGCCCCGTCTTCAGACAGCGGGCGTGCGGATTCGGCGCATAGCCCCGCTCGCGGGCAAGCGTGAAAATCCGGTTCGCTATCTCCGGATGCACCTGCCCCTTGATCCGTCCGTTCAACACCCGCGAAACGGTCGAATGTGAGATATTCAGCTCCCGAGCCAGTTGTGTGATCGTTACACCCATATCGATATTCCCAAAGATGCACATGTGTGCAACTTTGACAATAGTATACCATAAAACCGAAAAAAAAGCAAGAGTTGTTTCAAAATTTTTTCTGGAAAATACGTGTCGTCAGGAGAAACAACATTCGCCGGAGAACCGTTTCCGTCCTGCGGACGACGCCCTGCCGGATGGATCGGACCGGTCAGAAGCGGTATTCGCTGCTGTCGTAGGAGGGCGCCTTCGGAGCGAAGCGGTGGTAAAATGCGAAGAGAAGTCCCGGCAGAGCGCCGCCGATGTGGGCGAGATAGGCGACGCCGCCTCCGCCCGGACGCGGCAGAAACGCCATTACGATCTGCAGCACCACCCAGAGGGCGAACGCGCCCCAGGCCGGAATGGAAAACCAGTTGCGCCGTGCCAGAATCGCACCGAACACACTCCTGGACATCAGCGCAAAGGAGAGCCGCACCCGGGGAAAGCAGACCGCGTAACAGGCGATCACCCCCGAAATGAATCCGCTCGCGCCGACACACGGAATCTCCGTGCGCGGATCGAAGAGCGCATGCAGCAGAGAGGCGCACAACCCCGAAGCGAGCAGCAGAAGAATATATTTCCCTTTGCCGAACTCATCCTCGACATTGTCTCCGCAGATCAGCAAAAAATAGAGATTGCCGACGAGATGCCAGATTCCACCGTGAAGAAACATCGAAGAGAGCAGCGTCAATCCGCCGTGGCGGCTCCACTGCCCCGGAATGAATCCCCAGCTGTCGATCGCTTCGCGCAGATGCGAAAAGGTGAAAAAGAACACAACTAGACAGAGCAGGGAAACCCCCCAGGTGATCAGCGGCAGACGGCGGCACGCCGGCGCATCCAGCTCCACCGGCAGCCCGAGCAGGCCGACCAGATACTTCCACCCCTCGTCCGGGGCATGCTCCCCGCCATCAATGTTGCGGAACTCCCGGTTGATCCTCTGCTCTTCCACCTGAATCTGCCGCAGAGCGAGCAGCTCCCGCGCTTTCGGCGAAAGCCCTTCCTGCTCCGGTTCCGGCAGCGGAATCCGTTCCAGTTCGGCCGGATCGAACCAGACGGTCTGGCAGGAGCAGCAGAGATCGAGTTCCAGCGCCTTCCCGGCCAGCGGCAGCGTCACCCGCCGCATCGGCATGTGGCAGGAACCGCAATCGGGCCCCGATTCCGAGTATCCGGTCCGCGCAGTCCGCCACAACAGCTCGACGAAGGCGCGGTCGGCGCAGAGACTCCGCAATCCGGCGACGGTCAACATCCGGCCGCCGCAGTGCGAACACCGGAAAACGATCACCTTCTCGTAGAACTCCCGCGTCAACTCCTGTTCACAGTTCGGACACTTCATCTGGGCTGTTCCTTCGAGTCTGAACAAAAGGCCGGACCGGACCGTGTTGAATGATCCGATTCGGCCGGCCGCTTTTCCACGGGACGCGCCGTTTTTTCCAACGCTCCGGATTACTTGCCGCAGCTGATCGCGGCCTGCGCCGCCGCCAGCCGGGCGATCGGCACCCGGTAGGGGCTGCAGGAGACGTAGTCGAGCCCTTCCTTGTGGCAGAATTCGACCGATTTCGCCTCGCCGCCCTGTTCGCCGCAGATACCGACCTTCAGTTTCGGCTTGACCGAACGGCCGCCCTTGACTGCGATATCGATCAACTTGCCGACGCCCGCCTGGTCGATCGTCTGGAACGGATCCGCCGCCAGCAGCTTCTTGTCGAGGTAATCCCCGAGGAAGGCGCCGATGTCGTCGCGGCTGAAACCGAAGGTCATCTGGGTGAGGTCGTTGGTTCCGAAGCTGAAGAAATCCGCCTCGGTCGCCATCTGATCGGCCAGCAGCGCGGCGCGCGGGATCTCGATCATCGTGCCGACCTTATACTCGATCTCCTTGACCTTGAATTTCTTCGCAACTTCCGCGGCGACGCGGGCGAGAATCGCCTTCTGGAACTTGATCTCCGAAGCATCGCAGGTGACCGGAATCATGATTTCCGGCTTGCAGGGGTGGCCGTCACGGTTGAGTTCCGCGGCGGCTTCGAGAATGGCGCGCATCTGCATCTCGGAGATTTCCGGATAGGTGATGCCGAGGCGGACGCCGCGATGGCCCATCATCGGGTTGGTCTCATGCAGCCCCTCCGCGCGACGGGCGATGTCGGTGAGCTTGATGCCGAGCGCCTTCGCCAGCTCCTGGCGCGCCTCCCGGGCGCTCGGAACAAATTCGTGCAGCGGCGGGTCGAGCAGACGGAAGGTCACCGGGAGCCCCTCCATCGCGGTCAGAGTCCCCTTGATGTCCTTCTTGACGAAGTGGAACAGCTCCTTGACCGCCTTCTGCCGCTCTTCGGGCGTCGCACTCAGAATCATTTTGCGCAGAGCAAAGAGCGGTTTTTCGCTGTTCTTGCCGTAGAACATGTGCTCGGTCCGGAAGAGGCCGATCCCCTCGGCGCCGAAGTTCCGGGCGATCTTCGCATCCTCCGGATTGTCGGCATTGGCGCGAACACCGAGCCGGCGGTATTTATCCACCAGCTTCATGAAATGCTGGAGCTTCGGATTTTCGCTCGAATCCATCGTCGCCACCGCTCCGGCATAGACGTAGCCGCGGGTACCGTTGAGACTGATGATCTCACCGGCGCGGTAGATCTTGCCGCCGACCTTCATGGTGCCGGCCACCTCATTGATTTCGAGACATCCGGCGCCGACGATGCAGCACTTTCCCCAGCCGCGACAGACCAGAGCCGCATGGCTGGTCATGCCGCCGCGGGCGGTCAAAATGCCGGTCGCGGCGCGCATTCCCTCGACGTCCTCGGGGTTGGTCTCTTCGCGGACCATGACGACCGCAATCCCCTTAGCGGCGGCCTTGACCGCCTCTTCGCTGTTGAAGACGATCCTGCCGACCGCTCCGCCGGGACCGGCGGGGAGTCCACGGGCGATGAGCTGCGCGCTCTTCTCCGCCTTGGGGTCGAGAATCGGGTGAAGCAGTTCATCGAGCTGAGCGGGCGAAACGCGCATCACGGCGGTCTTCTCGTCGATCAGCTTCTCCTTGAGCATATCCATCGCCATGTTCAGCGCGGCGGTACCGGTGCGCTTGCCGACCCGGCACTGGAGCATGTAGAGTTTGCCCTCCTGAATGGTGAACTCGATGTCGAGCATGTCGTGATAGTGCTGCTCAAGCGTGTTACGGATGCCGAACAGCTGCCGGTAGAGATCCGGATAGAGCTCCTCCATCGATTTGAGGTGCTTGTTCTGCTCGTTGCAGGTATCCTGATTGAGCGGATTCGGGGTGCGGGTTCCGGCGACCACATCCTCGCCCTGCGCGTTGATCAGCCATTCGCCGTAGAATTTGTTGTCTCCGGTCGCGGGGTCGCGGGTGAAGGCGACGCCGGTCGCCGAGGTGTCGCCCATGTTACCGAACACCATGCTCTGCACGTTGACCGCGGTGCCCCAGTCATCAGGAATGCCTTCGATCCGGCGGTAGGAGACCGCCTTCTTGCCGTTCCAGCTCTTGAGCACCGCGCCGATGCCGCCCCAGAGCTGCTCCATCGCATCGTCGGGGAATTCGCGCTTGAGCGTGGTCTTGATCTGTTTCTTGAACTTCTCACAGAGCAGCTTGAGATCCTCGACGGTGAGGTCGGTATCGGAAGCGTAGCCCTTCTTCTCCTTGAGCTCCTCCATCATCGCGTCGAGCTGCTTGCGGATCGCCTTGCCCTCAGCCGGCTCGATTCCCTCGGCCTTCTCCATCACCACGTCGGAATACATCATGATCAGCCGCCGGTAGGCGTCGTAGACAAACCGCTCATTGCCGGTCTTGGCGATCAGCCCCGGGATGGTTTTTGTGGAAAGCCCGACGTTGAGGACGGTCTCCATCATACCCGGCATCGAACTGCGCGCACCGGAACGGCAGGAGACAAGCAGCGGATTCTTCGCGTCGCCGAACTTCATGCCCATCTGCTTCTCCACCCCGGCGAGGGCGGTCTTGACCTGCTTCTCCACCCCGGCGGGCAGCTTGCTGTCGTTTTTGAAATAGTCCACGCAGCACTCGGTGGTGATGGTGAATCCAGGGGGAACCGGGAGCCCGAGCGAAGCCATCTCCGCCAGGTTGGCTCCCTTGCCGCCGAGGAGCTCCTTCATCGCGCCCGATCCTTCGGAGTTCCCCCCGCCGAAGGAGTACACATACTTCTTTCCTGCCATTGTCTCTTTTCCTTCCCTCTGTTGGACGATTACTTGAACGTATCGAAAACCCGCAGAATCGCCCGTTTTTGCTTATTTTTCTCCAACCCCATGATCATGAAGGAGCCGCGCACCACGATCGGATACGGGATCCCCTGAATGTATGTTCTTCCCTGTTCAGCGAGACGCTCCAGCCGTTTCCGCTGGACGCGCGACGTGCGGTCATATTTGTAGACGCCGATCTCGGAACCGTCCACCATAATGCCGCATCCGCTGGTCGCGCGGAACGGATCGGGCAGCAGCGGCCGGACGCCGTCCACTTTGATCCCCGCGCGGGTCAGGTAACCGGCGAAATCCTCCGGTCGCAGGTAGTTGTTGTCAACGGTCGCGCAGCCGGCGAACATGCAGCATACCGCCGCCAGCAGCACCACGATCCGAATATGAAACTTCAGCATGCAGATTCCTCTTTCTCTCAATATCGGTTTCATAATCTAAAGCCATCATGGTGAGATTGCAAGGCATTACACGAAATATTTTTGCCCTCTTGCGGAAAATTCCTGATTTTCCGGCGGGAATCCGCCTTCGGCCGGAAGGGTTTCCTGAATTACCCGGGTGATTCCGTAGAGACCGGCCAGTACGTTTTCCCGATGTTCCCCTTCAAACCGGTAGGCCGGAATGTAACTGCCGAGGGCGGCAATGAACTGCCCTCCCTGATCGAATACCGGAAACGCCACCGAAACCAGCGTCGGGTACCAGTCCCGGATCAGCATCGGTCTGCCTGCAAGCACCTCCAGCTCGCGGAAAAAATCCTCCCGGGTTCGCACCGCCGGCCACAGCGCCTCTCCCGGCAGGCCGGATGAGGCGAGAAACTTCTCCTGCTCCTGCCGGGTGCAGTGCGCCAGCAGCAACAGGCCGGTTGCGGTATAATAGACATCTTCGATCACGGTCAAATTGTAGTTGACCTGCAGTTTGTGATGCTGATCCGGCTTCGCCTCGCAGATCACGTAACGTTTGGTGCCCTGCAGCACGGCGAGCACAACGCCCTCCTTCTGTTCCCGAGCGAACTGCCGCATCGGGGAATCGGCCAGCCGGACCAGTTCCGGCCGGTAGGCGAAATTGTGGCACAAACCGTTCACAGCCGGTCCCAGCCGGTAACCGCGCCGCATGCCGATCCGCTCCATGTAGCCGAGTCCGACCATGCTGTTGACGATATGGAAACAGGTGGCGGGCTGAACGTCGATCAACGCGGCCATCTCGCTGATCGACCAGATTCGCTGTGGATCTTCCGCCACCTTCGCCAGAATCGTGAAGCAGCGTTCGATCACCTGAATCATGGGGCCTCCCGGTTGAAAATGTTCTCCTGTACGGTATCATAACAATACCGCGGAACCCGGACTTTGTCAAGCCCGGCGGCTATTTTCGCTCCAGCACGAATACGCAGCCGACGGCGAAAAGATTGGGCAGCGAAGTGGTCAGCAGCGGGAAGGTCATCCCCACCGGAATCTCCTGATAAATGCGGATGTTCAGATGATTGCAGAGCTTTTGAAAATCCCGGATGGTGCCGAGATGAATGTTCGGCGTATTGTACCACTGATAGGGGATCTGGGTCGTCCGGGGCATCGAACCGGCGAACAGCAGCTGGAGACGGCAGTGAAAATGGCCGAAGTTGATAAAGCTGACCGCGGCACGCCGGCCGACCCTGACAATGCGCCGGAGCAGCCGGTCCGGCCGTTTCACCTGCTGAAGCGTCTGTGACAGGATCACCAGATCGAACGAATTCTCCTCGGCGAAGTCCAGTCCGTCGTTGAGGTCGCCCTGAATCACCGGTACACCGTTGGCAATGCACTGTGCGATCAGTTTGTGTTCGATCTCCATGCCGAGGATGTCGGCGCCGCGGGTTTCACGGAGCATTTTCAGGAAACTTCCGTCGCCGCAGCCGAGATCGAGCACCCGATGACCCGGCTGGACCAGATCCGCGATAATTTTCAGGTCGTGCCGCAGTTTGAGATCGACATAGAGAGATTCAACCATGGATGACCTCCAGACGGTTGCGCAGAAAATCCCGGAGCATCGGACCGAGCACATCCGCTTCGAGCAGAAATGCATCATGCCCGTAGGCGGATTTGATTTCGCAGAAGGAGACGTTCAGCCGGTTTTTGAGCAGGGCATTGACGATTTTGCGCGACTCCGCGGTCGGGAAGAGCCAGTCGCTGGAGAAGGAGACCACCAGAAACGCCGCTTTCGCCGAGGCAAATGCCCGCGCGAGGTCCCCTCCCGCCCGGGCGGCCAGATCGAAGTAATCCATCGCCCGGGTGATGTAAAAGTAGCTGTTGGCGTCAAACCGTTCGACGAAACGGCGCCCCTGATGCTCGAGATAACTCTCCACTGCGAAGTCGCGGTGAAAATCGAAGCTGTAGGAGTCGGTATCCTGCAGATCGCGGCCGAACTTCAGACTCATCGATTCGTCGGAGAGATAGGTGATGTGCGCGAGCATCCGGGCTGCGGCAAGTCCGCGGTCCGGCACATGGTCGGCCGAATAGTTGCCGTTGTTCCAGTTCGGATCGTATTTGATCGCCTCGCGGCCGACCCAGTCAAACGCGATGCTCTGCGGCGACAGCTGGCTGGTGGTGGCGATCGGCACGGCGCTGTCCAGCCGGTCCGGATAGTTGATCGCCCACTCCATCGCCTGCATGCCGCCCATGGAGCCGCCGACAACGGAGAGCAGTTTCTCTATGCCGAGGTAATCGATCAGGTAGCGCTGGGCGCGGACCATGTCGCGGATGGTGATCACCGGAAAATCCAGATTGTAGGGATTGCCCGTATCGGGATTGACCGAACGCGGTCCGGTCGACCCCGCGCAGCTGCCGAGCACATTGCTGCAGATGACGAAGTAACGGTTCGTATCAATCGCCCTGCCCGGCCCGACCATCTCATCCCACCAGCCGGGTTTGGGGTCTTCCGGCGCGTGCCGCCCGCAGACATGGGCGTCGCCGGAGAGCGCATGGGTGATGAGAATGGCGTTGGAACGGTCCGGCGCCAGGGTACCAACCGTTTCATAACGGATGTTGACCCCTTTGAGCGTCCTTCCGCAATCGAGCGCCAACGGCTCGGGAAGTTGAAAATTCTGCGGTTTGACGATGAACTCCAAAGCTGCTTCACTCCCGGATTTACAAGAACGAAAATGATATAATATACCTTATCGCCGTTATTTTTCAACCGGAGAGGTCCGGTTTTCGGGCAATTCCCCGGCCTCGCTCCGGTCGGCTTTTCCCGCGGGAAGAGGATAGAGCCGCATGATCCACTCGCCGCCGAGCGGACGGCCGTTCCAACTGGAACGGCGGTAATTCCGCTGGGAATCGCAGATCAACCGCTGCTCTCCGGAGACCGCGAGAAGCTCGATCCTCACCATCCCGCCGGGACAGGAGACCGGGATACGCACTTTGGAGAATCCGGGCTTCTCCAGACGAAACAGCTGGTCCTGCCCGTTGATCTTGACGGCGAGTTTTCCCGGGGAGACGGTGAGGAGCGTCCACTCCAGTTCCGCACGGGCGGAGAAGAGCGGAAACCGTTTTTCCAACACCATCCCCGGTTCGAGCGGCAACTCCTGCCACCCGCCGAAGGTCAGCGGTCCGTAATCGAACCACGCGCTCTTCCCGCCGCCGAGATCGATTCGGGTGCCGGCGGGCCGGACAAACCGCATCACCGCCGCTTCGCACTGCTGCCGGTAGAACTCATACCCGGAGGTGGTCAGCCAGAAGGCGGCCACCAGAGCGCCGCCGCCGAGAAGCAGCGTATGTTTCCGCGCCTCCGGAGCCATCCTCCAACGGCGGATCATCCAGGCGGCAAAGGCCCCGCCCGCCACCGCCGCCAGCGGCACCATCGGCGCCCGGAAGCGCGAAAGGATGTAAAAGAGCGCCGTCGCCCCCCAGTACGCAACGATGAAATAGAGCAACAGCCATTCCGGCAGAGCACTTCGAAACCGCAGCCGCGGCAGCACCGCCACCAGAATTCCGGCGAGGGCGAGGGCGAGCAGCAGTCCGCTGCGGCCGAACACCAGCAGCTGAAGAATCCAGCTCTCCTCCCCTTCGCCGTAGAGCGAAACATTGTTCGGAATCTCCCGGTAGTCCCAGAAGAGCAGCAGCTTGCGGAACTGCAACTCGAAAAAGGCCGCCGGCTCCCGGCACATCCAGTCGAACATCTGTCCGGCCACCGACTGTCCGGAACGGGAGAGCTCCATCATTCGGTGCCACGCCTCCGGATACTCCATCGGTCCGGCGGGGAGTCCGGGTTCCCGACCACCGGGCGGCGCCTCCGGCGAATTGCCCAGCCCGAGCACGGCGTCGGCGGCGGTGCTCGGTCCGGAAAGCCGCCCCGTCACCCGGGTGTTGTGGACGGCGAACGGCAACTGCACTGCGATCAGCAGTCCGACGAACAGCCCCAGTCCGGCGGCGATGCGACGCCAGGTCAGGGCGCACCGGCGTCCGGCCAGCCCCCCCAGCAGCAGTATGCCGGGAATCAGAATCCAGATGTTGCCGCGGGTGAGGATCGCGATGCCGGCCATCACCCCCGCCCCCCCCCAGAACCGGAGACGTTTCCACTCCATCGCCCGGAGCACGAGGTAGAAAAGCAGCGCGAGGTTGAACGATTGCAGCGTCTCATTCTGATGGAACGGGGTATAGAGCAGAAGGGGCGTGGAAATCGCGGTGAGAACCGCCGCCGCATATCCGGCCCTCCTTCCGAAGATCCGGGCGGCGGCGAGTCCGGCGAACCAGCAGCATCCGGCCCCCAGCAGAGCCTGCGCCACGATCACAAACCAGACCGACGCGCCGGAGACAAGGTAGAGCAGCGGCAGAAACACCGCGTAATAGAACGGCTGGTAGTAGAACTCCCCTGAATAACGGAACGCCGCCATGTCGCGTGCCAGTTGCATATAGGTGGCAAGATCGCTGAGCTTCGACGGAGAGAAAACACTGTTGTTCCCGCCGTTGATCGCGGCAAGCTCCGCCGAAACACCGAGCCGCAGCAGCAGCGCCGCAACGGCGATCCAGAGGAGATTCCGTAAAAAACGCCGCCCCCGGAGTCGGGCAGCGGCGTTTCCGGAACGCGGTGTTCCAGGGCGGCGCATCAGACGGTCATCAGCTCCTTCTCCTTGGCCGCCAGAAGCTTGTCGAGCGTGGCAATGTAGCGGTCAGTCAGTTTCTGGATATCGTCGAGCATCTTCTTGAGCTCATCTTCCGTATAGATGCCGTCTTTTTGCGCCTTCTTGGCCGCTTCGTTGCCCTCGCGGCGGATGTTGCGCAGTGCCACTTTCGCCTCTTCGCACTCCGCCTTCGCCTGCTTGGCCAGCACCTGACGGCGCTCCTGGCTCAGCTCAGGGATCGGCAGTTTGAGGGTGCGGCCGTCGCTCATCGGCGTGATGCCGATGTTGGAGGCGAGCAGCGCTTTTTCAATCGCCGAAACCGCGGTGGTGTCCCACGGCTGAATCACCAGCAGCCGCGGTTCCGGCGCGGTGATGCCGGCAATCTCCTTAAGCCGGGTCGGAGTACCGTAATACTCCACCGTCACATGCTCCACCAATGCAGGAGAAGCCTTGCCGGTACGAATGGCGGAAAAGCTGCCGCTGAGCGCCTCCTCGGTTTTCATCATGTGCTCTTCCAGGCTGTCGAGCAGATTGTTCGGATCCAGTTGCATTGTCCTATCCTCCAGTCAATCGCATTTCGTTTACCGTAAACCAAATATCCGGTAACATAACAACCGGAGACGGAAATTGCAAATCAAAACCCCGGATTTCCTGTTTTTTTTCACTTTTTACCGCCCCCGTTTCCCGTGGAAAACCGCACCACCATGTACACCTCCGCCTGGCCATCTCCCGGATTGCCGATCTCATGCTCGACATCACTCTCGAAGAGAATGAAGTCCCCCACCCGAAGCTCCGCCTCGTTCTCGCCAGCCTTCACCCGGATGGAGCCGGAGAGCACCGTCAGAAACTCCTCCGTCCCCGGCGAGTGGGCCAGCGACCGGTGCACACATCCCGGCGTCAGTTTCAGCCGGTAGAGCTCCAGATCCTCCGCCATGTTCACCGGCGAAAGCACCTCGAACACCGCCCCCGATTCCGCTGCAATCGACGTGATGTTCTCACGCCGGTTGACCTCGAAGCGTTTCGACCGTTTCCCCTCGCCCCGCAGCAGCGTTTCGAAGTCGATGTTCAGCGCGTGGGCGATCTTCCACATCGTCGCAATCGTCGGATTCACCTTGTCCGCCTCGATCTGCGACAGCATCGCTTTCGACACCCCGCTCGCCGCCGCCAGCGCGTCCAGCGACAACTGCTGCCGCCGCCGCTCCCGATGCAGGTTGCTCCCCAATGCCGGAGGCTCCGGAATCTTTCTTCCCGTATTCATTATATCATACTTTTTATAAAATATATTGAATTTTCCGCTTGTATTTTCCATTACTGAATGTATAATATAACGAACTTCATTTAAAATATCAAACAAAAACAGGGAAAAAAGGGAGAAAAACAGATGACGGCCACGCTATTTACCTCCATACAGATCCTAGTGCTGTTGAATCCGTTTGCAGTGCTTTCCACCTTTCTGGCGATGACTCCGCGCTGGACGGAGCGGGAACGGCGGCGGCTCGTGCTCCAGGCGACGATAACCGTCATCATCGCAGGCGTCACGCTCTTTTTCGGCGGGAGTGTGATCTTCTCGCTCTTCGGCATCAACATCGATGTGTTCCGGATCGGCGGCGGAGTCATTCTCATGGTGTGCGCGATTTCGCTGATCTGGGGAAGAGCGGGCGCCGCGGATGACAACGGTGACGACCCCGGCCACGACATCGCAGTCGTTCCGATCGCCATTCCCATGGCGGTTGGTCCGGGCACCGCGGCCGGACTGATCGTGATCGGGCTGGAGAATCATGGTCTCTGGATGACCGTTTCGAACCTTTCCGCCCTGGCGTTTGCCACCGCCCTGCTTGCCGGGCTCCTGCTGCTCGGCACCCGCGCGGAACGGCTGCTGAAGCGGCGGGGTATCGCCATCATCACCCGCCTGACGGGGCTGTTTCTCTCGGCGATTGCGGCGG
>ENA-UONW01002222-UONW01002222.1-human-gut-metagenome-genome-assembly--contig:-CS52-NODE-2222-length-19755-cov-7.868274_pt1 | contig 19755 bp, 16 predicted proteins | sample MGYA00242463_ERZ724010 | MGnify/ENA metagenome assembly ERZ724010 | reverse complement strand
CGGCGAGCGGTGCTAACTATGCCTTTGCAAAAGGCCCCGCGACGCCGACAGGCGACTGCAAACTGGCCTCCGCCGGGCAGGCAAGATGAGATGGGGCCTACCCACATAAAAAGGCCCGGAGAGAAGCTCGCCGCTTCCCTCCGGTAAAAAGGCTTATTCTGCTTTGGCGGTGCTGCTGGTGCCGTCCTCTCCGTGCAGGATGCGGTCCAGCTCCTCCCGGCGGGCCCGGCGGTAATCGTAGTACTGCTGCAGCTTTTCCCGCAGCGGGATCTCGGTATGCAGGGCCAGGAAAAAGTGCTGGCGGCCGTTTTCCCGGCCGGCCTTAAAGTAGGCCTTCAGCTCCTCATAGCGGACCACCACATTCTTCTCGCGGGCAAAGGTCCTTATCTTGACCATGAGGTGGGTGGAATAGACGAAATCGATGGCGAAAACGCCGAAAAACGCGCCGATGACAAAGGAAAACGCCAAATTGCGGGAAAGCCAATCCAGTGCCCGCAAAATGTAAGGATCCACAAAGAAATAATAGGCCGCGCCCATCACTGCCCAAATGGCGGAAAACAGGGGGCAAATAAGACCATTCACATTACCCCAGCGGCGGCTGTAATCCCACAGACGGGCATTCATCACCTTCAGCAGCAGGATGCCGGCAATGTACTCGATGGCGGTCATGGCGGCGGCCATCAGCACCAGCATGGCAATGTGGTTCCACACAGGGTTGGCGATCTGGCGGCTTTCCGAAAGACGGGAAACCAGGTACAGGATGCAAAGCCCGGTGCCGTACAGCGGCACATACGGCCCCACCATAAAGCCGGGATTGATCCACTTGCGCTCGGGATTATTGCCGGAAATAAAGCGCCGGAAGAAAAGCTCCAGCACCCAGCCCAGCGAAGAACCGATATAGAACAAAAAAGCCAGCTTCAAGAAGGTATTCATAAGGCCCTCCGGTCACGGTTTTTGGCGGCCATGCCGCGCTGGGGAAAATTATATCACATCTTCGGCCGGGGTTCAACTCACACATGGGATAGAATGGGGGCAGCGGCAGGTTTTGAACCTACTGCTGCCCCCAGAGAGGTAAGTGAGGATGGCTGTTTAGAAGCGGCGGGTGCCTGCATACAGGCACAGAGCCGCAAGCGCCAGCAGAGCCAAGCCGGGCAGCGGCTGGCCCACATGGGCCGCGCCGGTATTGGGGTTGCTGGCGGGAGTGCTTTCACCGGACTGGGAAGGAACGATGATCACCACACCGCTGCCGCTTTCGGTCCACAGGATGATGGAGCCGCGGATCACTTCAAAGTGCTTATCGTCATTCGGACGGAAGATCCACTCGTAGGCTGTCCCTTTTTCGACTTTCACGCTTTCTGGGTCACCATCAACTGCCCACATTACATTACCAGGCACAGAGAATGCATTATTATTGGCATTGAGGTGGGCATCGGCCAGGGTCTTGCCGCTGGAGGTGATGGGGGTGTAATTGGGGATGCCGGTGGGGGTAATTTTGGTGAGGGTAATGTTTACGGTAACGGTGGCATCCTCGTGGTTCTTAGAATAGGTCTGATCATTATATCCAACTTGCATGGTTATTGTAATTTCGTTATTTACACTTAGACCATTAGCCAGTTGATAAGTAATGGCACCAGTATTAACATCCACACCCCAGCCACTTTCTATCGTGTTTGTGGGAGAATAAGTTCCCGTGTGGAAACACAGTGTTCCTGCATCCTTTGCCAGTTTGTTCAGATCTGTACCAATGTAATCATAGATATTGATGGTCTTGCTGGCGGTGTCATTGTAGACCTGGTTCACATTGATGGTGCCCAGCTGGGGGCCATCCGCCTTGGCAATGGTCACTTTGACTTCCTCGCTGGTGAGGAAGTAGGTGCCAACGGTGGCTGTGCAGCAGTAATCGTAGTACCCCGCATTCAGGCCGGTTTCCACTGTATAGGTTTGGGCAGTAGCATTATCAATCTCGGTTTTCTTGCTGCCGTTTACCTTGTACCACTGGTAGGTAACGCCCTGAAGGTCACTTGGGGTTACTGTGGCAGTAAGGACGGGAGCATCGGCCTCGGAGTAGCCATAAACAGTATTATCGTTATTGGATACGGATACCGTTACATTGGTGATGGGGGCCTGCTGAACGGATATTCCGTTTGCAGTCTGAACGGCATAGTAACCCGGAGCCAACAGGTCATTTACACTCTTTCCTGCTGGCGGGGTGATGGTGCCGTAGGTGCCGCCGGAGAGTTCTACTTTGGCGTTGGCGGATATCTTCAGAGTGGTGACGGTCAGATTTCCCTCGATCTTCACTGTGCCGCCAGTGACATTGATAGTGCTAACAGTGGAAGATTTGCTATCAAGTGTGTTAGTGATAGTCAGTGTGCCGCCATTTACCGTAATGCTACCGGTCAAGTTATTGCCTGCAAGGTTGAGTGTCGCAAGGGAACCTTCAAAGCTCACAGCATCAGCAATGTCTTTCATAGAGAAAAGTTTCGTTTCGGTGCTGCTATTTTCGCTTTTCACATAGTCAAAAGCAGCTTGCAAAGTGGTGGCGCAGCTACTACGGAACAAATCATTAAAGGAAACAGCCAGCTCTGCACTACAAAAGTCACATTTTCCATCTTTAGCGTTATTGTTTAAACCATCATCACGGTGCTGGCTGCTGCTTGTATCAACATAACCGCAATTGTCACATTTACGGCTGTGGCTTATGCCATTGGCATTAGGTGCCCACAGGTTTTCATCGTAGGTGTGTGCGCCATCGGCACATTCCGTCGCCAGTGCTACAACAGACAGCATGGTGACACACAGCACGGCGGCCAGCAAAATACTACATACTCGTTTTTTCATACGCTCCTCCAGAATTACAGTTTTTTTATTCTACCAGCCACAGGCGGCGGGCGGCGGTTTTGGCCTCGCTGCGGCGGCTGACATTCAACTTGGTGAGGATATGGCTGACATGGGTTTTTACCGTGGGCAGCTTGATATCCAAAATACGGCCGATCTCGGCATTGCTTTTATCGGCGCACATCAGGCGCAGCACCTGCAGCTCGGTGGCGGTCATTTCCTCGCCGGGGGGCAGGGGCGGCACCAAAAAGTAGGGATACCGGGCGGCCTGCACCCGGGCAAAGGCCACCACCTGCCGGTACCAGCTCTCTTCCTCCGGGCTGGGCAGGGCCTGCAGCAGGGGCAGCAGGGCGGCGCCGCAGCAGCTTACCGGGCGGATGAACCCCAACCCGGCGGCAATGCGCAGGGCATCGGTAAGGCTTTGCTGCCAGGCTTCGTCCTTTAGCCGGTACTGGGCCACGGCCCGCAATAGCAGCAGGGTGGTGTGATCCATCTTCCGCTGGCAGGCGATGCAGTAGGGTTCCAGCGGAGCCAGGGCCTGCGGCCGGCCCTGAGCAAGCTCCGCCATGGCCTGAGTAAAGTACTGGTAGCGCTTCATGATATTGATGCTGAGGGGGTCGCGCGGGGCCTTTTCCCGGTACCAGCTATCTACGGCATCGGTATCGCCAGTCCGCAGGCCAACGCGGCACAGCATAGCATCGATATTGGGCAAAAATCGGCTTTGGCCGCTTTCCGCGAAGCGCTGCCGCAGGCTTTCCAGCGTCCTGCGGGCATCCTGGGAGTGGCCGGCCGCCAACTGGCTGCGGGCCAGCAGGCCCACCGCGGCGAATTCAATATCCGGGGTGCCGTCCCGCTGGATCTCCCCCAATCGGGGCATCAGGGCCAGCATACGGGCGGTGATGTCCTCGCCTTTTTCAAACTTGCTTTCGGCAATGGCGCAATCCGGCAGACCCACGCCATCCCGGCCCAGAATGGCCTCCACCGGGACACGGATGGTCTGATAAAGCAGGTCATCCCGGCGGCTCCATTCGCTGAAGTCCTTGCCGCCGTTCATAATGCTGGGCAGGGCGCTGGTGACCGAAAAGGCCGGCAGGGTCACTTCCTTATTGACTAGCAGCCGGTAGGCCGAGGGAATGATGGCGGTGAGATCGGTGACGCCGCGCTGCGGCAGGGAGATATCCAACCAGGCCAGCCGGCCCCGGGCCTGCCGCCCGGCCGCGTCGCTTTTGGCACGGCAGCGGGCAAACTGAGAAAGCGCCTGGTACCAGCGCTCGCTGCCCTCATAATCGGCCGCCAGGGCGCACAGCATACTCATGCCCTGCATCAGCGCCGGGGAGGCGGCGATCTCCTGCTCCGGCAGGCTGCGGTAGTATTTCTCCATCTCGCTGTAATGGCCCATGCCGGGATGAAGCTCGGCATTGCGCACCAGAAGCTCGGAGACCTTGGAATGATCCCCTGCCATGGTGTAGCACTCCAGCGCATGGCTGTAATCCTCTTTCAGCTCGTAGTAGAGGCCGCCGCGGCCCAGAACGGTGCGGCGCTTTTCCTCGCTGTATTCCCGGTCCATCTCCCACAGCAAAAAGGTGCGGAACTGCGGCCAGAACCGGAACCGCTGCACATCATCGGGGCGCAGCATGGTGGTATTGTGCTGAAGCCAGGCCAGGCGTTCCCCGGCGTGGGGATCGCCGCTGACCATGCGGGCCAGCTCGGCATCGAAGCTCTCAAAGGGGGCAAGCTCCAGCAAAAAACGGCGGATGGGCAGATCGAACCGGCGGTAGACCGCCGCCTCGAAGTAGAAAAAGACCTCGTGGTAGCCCTGGGCGATGAGCTCCGGGCCATAGGGGCGGCCGCCGACCATGCAGTGGGCGATGACCGCCACGCCCAGCGGGTAGCCGCTGGTTTCCCGCAGGATCTCGGAAAGCTCCGATTCGCTGACGGGGGTGCCCTGCTGCCGGAACAGGCTGCGGATATCCTCCCGGTCAAAAAGCAGGGCGTCGGCATCCAGCACCGCCATAAGCCCGGCATACTGGAAGGCCATGAGCCAGCCCGGCACCGCCCCGCGGGAAAGCAGGACGAACCGGCGGTCGCTGTACTCCCGGATGAGCTGGCACAGCGCCTGCTGATCCGGCTCCTCGGTCATCTGCCGCAGGTCATCGATCAAGAGGACCTGCCAGTCCTTATCATCCGCCGGCAGGGCGAAGTCCGGCTCCCCGGCGGTGAGAGAAAGCACCTGCTGCCCGGCAAGCAGCGTTTCGGCCAGGATGCTTTTGCCAAAGCCGCAGGGCGCGGTGAAAAACAGCACCCTGCCCCGTGCCATGAATTTTTGGTACTGTTCCCGGACAGACGGCCGGATGACTACATTTTTGGCCATGCGCTCCCTCCCTTTACGGCGGGTTCATCCCGTGGGGGCCACGGGATGCCGAAGGGGACCAGTCCCCTTATGGTATGATGGATCGGCGGTATTTTGTGTTCTGATCTTATTTTACCAGCCAAAGCGGATGGTGTAAATCATCCCAAAGTATGAGAAAAAACATTTTTGCGGGGGATGAGGCACTCCCACAGGGGAGAGCCATGCCGCCAATCAGGTCAGCGGGGGCGGCGGGAGGACCTTCCATATAGGGACGGAAGCGAATTCTATGCCAAAGTTGCAACAGTGCGTGCGGATTGTGCAATTGACTTTATACACAAGGCTTTCTAAAATAAAAAGTGTAGATTGTGCACAATTTATTATGGAATCCGTTTTCGGATCGCGACCGAAGGCGGCAGATCACCGTTCACCTGAGAATAAAAATTACAGAAGGGAGGATCGCATGCAAAGCTCCGTGCTTAGCCTTGCATGTGAACTACTATGACAAAGTCAGCTGCCCAAAAGCGTGAATGGCCGATCATTTTGATCGCGTTCCTCTTTATGTTCTTTTTCGGCCGGATTCTGGGCCCGTTCTCCGTGGTTACACAGGTCGGCTCCAATGCCCTGGGCGTATTTATCGGCGTTATTCTGCTTACAGTATTCACTTCCCAGTCCACCCTAGCTGCTATCCTGGGTATTATCGCCATGGTATATAGCGGCTTTTTGACATCCTCCGCCGCTGTTTCCAGTTGGATGGGCGGTTCTACCGTCCCCCAGCTGATCTTTGTATCTGCGCTGTGCGTGGCGCTCAAGGAAGCCGGCGTGATCGATGTGCTGGTGCGCAAGCTGCTTAGCATCAAGGCGCTTCGAGGACGCCCGGTCGCGCTGCTATTCTCGCTGTTCTTCTCCAGCTTTATCGTTTCCATGTTCATCGGGTTTATCCCCACCGCGCTGCTGTACTTCGGCATTTATGAGTCCATCCGGGATGTGTGCGGCTATGATAAGCAGGACAGATTCTGCAAATTCATGCTGCTGGGCATCTACCTGGGCTGCATGGGTAATTTCTGCTTCCCCTTCAAGGGCATTGCCCTTACCATTTACACCCTTATCAATACCAGCATGCAGGGCTTTGGACTGAGCATCAATATGTTCACCTATATGTTCGTGTGCATCCTGGTCAATCTGGTATGGCTGTGCATCCTGGCCTTTATGATCCCCGGTGTATTTAAGTGCAATGTTGCCCCGCTGAAGGAGCTGGATATTGAAAATGTAGAGGCGCTGCGCAACATTCCCAAGAAATTTAATAAGCGCCAGAAGCTCATTCTCACCATCTTCTGCCTGTCCTTCCTGTATATCATCGTGATCCCGCTGCTGCCGAAGGACTTCCCCGGAAGCGCTGTTCTGGCTCCTATCGGCACTACCCTCATTTTCCTGCTGGCGCTGGGCATTCTGGGGCTTATCAAAGTAGACGGCAAACCGCTGGCCAACCCCATGAAGCTGCTGAGTGAAGGCACCCTGTGGAATGTGGTGTGCATCGTTGGCTGTTTCACCTTCCTGGGCAATGCCATGGCTTCCGCTGATTTGGGCATTCGCGACTGGATCATCTCCCTGCTTAAACCCGTATTCGGCAATATGCCGCTGCCGCTGCTGCTGCTTCTCCTTACTATTGTTATCACCATCATCACCAACATCTGCAACGGCACCCCCCTTACCCTGTTGGGCAACGCGGCCATCATGCCTTTTGTATGCCAGATGCAGCTGGACACCGGGATCAGCGCATCTGTTACCGCCGCGACGCTGAGCCTGTGCGCCAACATGGCCTTCTTGACCTATGCAGGTACCATCTACGCCGCGCTGCTGCTGGACCGTGAGGAGATAGACAACCGCTTTATTTGGCACGATGCCATCAAGGTGATTCCTGTTTATATCATTGTGGTTTATGTGATTGCCCTTGGCTGCAGCTACATTCTGCCCTAACCGGCTTTTCCGGGACGATATGGCCTATTCCCTTCTTCCCGCGCATCTGCTATAATACACTAAGAAACGAGGCATACCATCAATGGAAAAACCAAAGCAAATCACTGAGCAATCCCATTCCATCCCCGTTGCGGGGGAAGCGGATGTGATCGTAGTAGGCGGCGGCGTAGCCGGTGTAGCCGCCGCGGTTTCGGCCGCACGCAATGGCTCCCGGGTCATTCTGCTGGAGAAAAGCATCATCCTGGGCGGTCTGGCTACCCTGGGCCATGTCTGCATCTATCTGCCTCTGGATGACGGTTTGGGGCACAAGGTATATGGCGGCCTGGCGGAGGAGCTGCTGCATGTCTGCATCCGCTACGGCTACGATAACCTGCCAGATTGCTGGCGGAACGGGCCCGATACCGTGGACACCCCCACCGGCCGCTACCGCACCAATTTTAATATCCCGGCTGCCGTGTGCGCACTGGATGAGCTGATGGAACAGGAAGGTATTCAGGTCGTTTTTGATACCAACTTCTGCGCGCCCATCATGGAGGGTAAAACCTGCAAGGGCGTCATTGTCGAAAACAAATCCGGACGCACCGCCTACCTGGCCAAGGCCTTTGTGGATGCCAGCGGCGACCTGGACCTGATGTTCCGGGCCGGCGCTCCCACCGAAACACAGCGGAGCATTGTTTCCCACTGGGCACATGAAATAGACCTGGATACCATGAAAAAAGGCCTGGAGACCGGGCAGGCCCTGCAGGCACTGCCGCTGCGCTGGCTGGGGCTTCGCCCCGATGCCGATAACAGCGAGGCGGAGATCCCCATGTACTATGGCACCACCAGTGAGGGCGTCAACGGATATATCCGTACCAGCCGCAAGCTGGCGCTGGACTACTTAAAGCAGCACCAGAGCCCCTCCTACGCGCAGATGACCCTGCCGCTTATGCCGCAGTTCCGTATGACCCGCCGGCTGGTTGGCAAGGAGCAGCTGGAGGTAGTGCCTGACCGGTATGTGGAAAGCTCAATCGGCTGCATGATCCACTCGCTGGAAATCCCTGCCGAAGTATACGAGTTCCCATACGGCGGCCTCATCGATACCGAGATCACCAATATTGCCGCAGCCGGAAGGATCGTTTCCGCCACCGGCCGCGGCTGGGAAGTCGCACGGTTTATTCCCGCCTGTGTTCTCACCGGTGAAGCTGCCGGCTTGGCTGTTTCCATGGCTGCCAAGGAGAATATCAGCCTGCAGGCGCTGGATGTGCCCGCCCTGCAGCACACTTTGGCCAGCCGCGGCGTCAAGATCCACATGGATGAAGCCCTGCGCCGGAACCGCCGCCCCCAGCCCGGAGAAAAGAAGGACCCCAAAAAGACGGATGCCACATCCGTTGTTCGGGCGGATTCCCTTTCCTACCGTCACTGAGACACTGAGGAAGCCCCGCTGCATTGCCTACCCGCTGCCATAACCAAAAGGAGGGCGCACTATGGAGATCCAATACCTGAAGACTGTACTGCTGGTGGCCACCCACCTGAATTTCAGCAAGGTCGCTGAGGAGATCCCCTGTGCGCCCTCCTCGGTCTCCCGGCAGGTGAAGTGTGTGGAGGAGGCCCTGGGCATCACCTTATTTGACCGTCCCGCCCGGGGCGAGCGCCTGAAGCTGACAGGGCCGGGTACCAGCGTTCTTCCCTATATCGCACAGGTGGTGGGACAATATGAATCGCTGGAGTTACACATCAGCCGGCTAAAGGGCCAGGATGAGAAGCCCTATACCATCGGTCTTCCTCTGGGGCGCATCAGCATAAAAACCGAGTGCCTGCTGATGGAAAAATTCTATCTGTATGCCCCCGGGCACAATATTCAGTTTCTATTTTACCAATCCTCGGAGGTCGAAACCTGCCTGCGCAGTCGGGAATTTGACGCGCTGCTGGTCACTCGTGTCTTTTGGCAGGAGGACCGTAATAAAACGCCTGCCTTCTGCACCATACCGGGTACCCGCTGTACCCTGCTGCACAATCAGCCGCTATGTATTGTCATGCGGGCGGACCACCCCTTGGCTGGACAAGCGGATGTAGATGTGGGCGACCTGCGGGAGCAGAGCTTTATCCTGTACTATGATCCCATCCGGGAAGGGATCCGTACCGGAGATATTCAAACAGACGGTTTTCTCCGTCACTGCCAGCGAGCCGGATTTGTGCCCAAGCTGGAGATCATCTCCAAGAACATCTCCGAGCTGCGCAATGTATGCGTAGAAAACTACAACTGGGTCTACCCCACCTTCCAGCCGAACTGGATGCTTCCCTCTTCCCAGATTCGGGCTGTCCCACTGAAGGATCCCCTGTATGGCTCTGAATACTATCTGATTACCGCCGAGGACCACACTGATGACACCACTGAAATGGTCCGGCGGTTCTTCCAGCAAACCTTCTCTGCGGATTAAATCGCCCTCCGTAAATAAACAAACTGAAGTCCTCCGCATGGGATCCCATGCGGAGGACTTCAGCATATATATTCGGTTTAGAATTCCGCAAAGCCGGTGGTGCGGGGGAAGGGCAGTACATCACGGATATTCGGGATGCCGGTGACATACATGATGAGCCGCTCGAAGCCCAGGCCGAAACCGGCGTGACGCGCGCCGCCGAAGCGCCGCAGGTCGAGGTACCACCAGTAGTCCTCCTCATTCAGCCCCAGCTCGTGGATGCGGTCCAGCAGGATGTCCAGACGCTCCTCACGCTGGCTGCCGCCGATGATCTCGCCGATGCCGGGCACCAGCAGGTCCACGGCCGCCACCGTCTTACCATCATCGTTCAGGCGCATATAGAAGGCCTTGATCTCCTTGGGATAATTGGTAACAAAGACCGGCTTGCCGAAAATCTTTTCGGTGAGGTAGCGCTCATGCTCAGTCTGCAGGTCCACACCCCAGCTTACGGGGTACTCAAACTCCACATCGGCCTTTTGCAGCCGCTCGATGGCCTCGGTATAGGTGCAGACGGCAAAGTCGCTGTTTACCACATGGTTCAGGCGTTCCAGCAGTCCCTTATCCACAAAGTTATTGAAGAATTCCAGCTCGCGGGGGCACTGCTCCATCACATAGCGCAGCACATATTTTATCATGTCCTCCGCCAGCACCATATTGTCCTCCAGGTCGGCAAAGGCGATCTCCGGCTCGATCATCCAAAACTCGGCGGCATGGCGTCCAGTGTAGGATTTTTCCGCGCGGAAGGTGGGGCCGAAGGTGTAGATCTTGCCAAAGGCCATAGCCATACACTCACCCTCTAGCTGACCGCTGACGGTGAGATTGGTGGCTTTGCCGAAGAAATCCTGGCTGTAATCGATCTTGCCGTCCTCGGTCAGAGGGGGATCGGCGGGATCGATGGTGGTGACGCGGAACATCTCGCCGGCACCCTCGCAGTCGCTGCCGGTGATGAGCGGGGTGTGCGCGTACACAAAGCCGCGCTCGGTAAAGAACCTATGGATGCCCTGGGCCGCAACAGAACGCACTCTAAACGCCGCGCTAAAGGTATTGGTGCGGGGACGCAGGTGCTGGATGGTGCGCAGGAACTCCATGCTGTGGCGCTTTTTCTGCAGGGGATAATCGGGGGTGGAGGCGCCCTCCACGGTGATCTTCTCCGCATGGATTTCAAAGGGCTGCTTGGCCTCGGGGGTCAGCAGCAGACGGCCGGTAACAATAAGCGCCGCGCCGACATTCTGGCGGGAGATCTCATCATAATTGGCCAGTTTATTTTCCTCAAACACCACCTGCAGATTGCTGAAGTAGCTGCCGTCGTTCAGCTCGATGAAGCCAAGGGCCTTGCTGGAGCGCAGGGTGCGCACCCAGCCGCAGATAGTGACCGGCTCCGCGGTGTAGCGCTCCGGCTCCGCAAACAGTGCTTTGATCTCTACTCGTTTCATGGGTCTTATCCTTCCTTTTTTCCGAAAGTGATTTATAATATTATAGTACGCCAAAGGGCCGGGCGCAATCCTTTCTTTGCCCGTAATGCGAAAAAATGTCTTTTAGGGCAACTTTTTTGCAAAAAGGGGGTTGCTTTTATGCCGGTAATACGGTATAATAAATTCTCGTCAGGACTTTTACTTGACCCATCCTGATAACGACATGGAGATGTCGCCTAGTTGGTCGAGGGCGCACGACTGGAAATCGTGTAACCGTCAAAAGCGGTTCGAGAGTTCGAATCTCTCCATCTCCGCCAAAGAAAACCCCGCAGAAATGCGGGGCTTTCCTTTGTTTGTGCGGGCTTTCAGGCTTTTTACACTTTGCGCTTATTGCTTATTTTTTGCGCTTTTTTGCGTCTCAAGGGCACAGAAAAAGCACAAGCAAATATAGTAAAATCCCCCCTCCTAGGTGGAGGGGGGATTGCTGCGTTTAGGCCTTGATGAAGTATTTATACACTGGGTTTCCACCCTTGGCATATGCCTCTGCTTCCACACAGCGGCTATATATGCTGGATGCAGTATACTTATCTCCAAGGAGGTTCTTCTGCGCTTTGTATATGGAGTACTTATACATATCAATTATACTTTCCAAACAGCAAGCCGCGCGGATCATTGCGACCCGCGCGGCTTTGTTCAGGAAGAGATTATGAAAAAGATGTAGGAAGATATCTTAATTACTTGACCATCGCAGCCTTTTTGGCCTCTTTCTTGGCCTCCAGCCGGCTTACAATGACGGCACAGGCCGCATCGCCCACGATATTGATGGTGGTACGACCCATATCAAACAGACGGTCGATACCATAGATGAGCAGGATGCCCTCCACGGGGATTCCTACGCTGGTGAGCACCATCGCCAACATTACCACACCGGCGCCGCTAACGCCCGCCGTACCAATGGAAGCCAGGGTCGCGGTCACTACTACCATGACCAATTGGCCAACAGTCAGATTCATGCCGTAGCAGCAGGACAGGAAGATGGTATTAACAGCCATGTAAACGGCGGTGCCGTCCATGTTGATGGTCGCACCCAGCGGCAGCACAAAGGAGGAAACCTCCTCACTGGCGCCCAGGTTCACGGCACATTCCTTATTGATGGGCAGGGTAGCCACACTGGAGGTGGAGGAGAATGCAAAGACCATTGCGGGGATCATGCCCTTGAAGAACTTGAAGGGGCTCATGCCGCCCATCGTCTTAACGGTGATGGAATAGGTGATAACGGCGTGCAGGATGTATCCCAGATACGCAACACCCAGTACCTTTGCCAGATCGCCCAGAATTTCCGGGCCCTGGTTGGAAACGACCCAGGTCATCATGCAGAATACGCCGATGGGAGAGATCTTGATGATGAACATCATCACCTTCATGAACACTTCGTTCAGGCTCTCGAACAGCTCGGCCGTTGCCCGGCCCTTTTCTCCGGTAAGGATGATCCCGGCACCGATGAGCAGCGCAATGACAATGATCTGCAGCATCGAGGCGTTGGCGAAGGGTGCCACGATATTACTGGGGAAGATATCGACGAGGGTGGTCATAAAGTCGGCGCTGGTCGCCTTATCCCATGTGCCCAGTCCCTCGGTGGAAAGCTGCGGGAACCCGCCCTTAAAGATGTTGGCAAGCACCAGGCCGATGATAAGCGCCACAATGGTGGTGCAGATGTAATAGACCATCGTTTTCCAGCCGATGGAGCCGACCTTCTTGATGTCCTTCATGCTGATCATGCCGCACACCATCGAGAACAGCACAATGGGCACTACAATGAACTTGAGCAGATTGACAAAGATGGTACCAATGGGCTTAATAAACTTGGTGGCAAAGGCTGCGCCGCCGGGTACATATACCAACCCCCAGCCGATGCCTGCGCCGAAGATGAGCGCTAAAAAGATCCAGAATGCCAGCGACAGCTTCTTTTTACCGGTTGACATGATGTTTACACCTCGTATCACAAAGAATTAATATGGTTCACAGTATAGCACTTATTTTTCATTTGTAAATACTTTTTGCAAGTTTTTATTTCTCTTAAATTCATTTTTATGCTCCGTACAGGCGAGATGCTCCCTATTTTACGCTTTTTTAGCTAATATGACGAACATTTTTGCATGTTGCGGTTTTCCGTCACTTCATTTCGCGCAATATCCCCTCTCTATTTCCTGCAAGATCCGGCGTTCGGCCCGCAGGGCGTTCCGGCTTTGCCGGAACTGGGCGGCCAAAGGCCGCCTACGCCCGCCTGCGGCGGGCGGCCCTGCGGGCCGTCCCCCTCCGCCGCTCTTTTCCCCCACAGCGGCGCAAGCAACAAAAGCCCGGCAGGAATCCCCCTGATTCCCACCGGGCCTTCCGTTTACATCAGCGTCACCGTCACCGCTTCCTTGGGCCGCGCCATAAAGCGTGCCCGCCAGGTCACAGTCTCTACCGGCTCATAGTGCAGCGAGGAGTACGCCGCGCGCACATCCTCCCCGGCTTCATCGCCTTTGCCCGAAACAAAAACCGCCGTCGGGCCATCCGCTCCACCGATGATCCCGATGCAGGCGCTCTCCTGCGCCGTAAAGCCGCTTTCCACTTTGCAGGCTCGGGCCTCATCGCCGGGCGCCGCATCTACCAGCGCAAAGTCCCCTACCGGCAGCGGCGGCTCCAGCGTGTACTGCATCTCTACATATTCCGTCGGGAATTCCATCCCCACCGGGGGCAGCAGGCTGCGGTCCATCGTTTCCGGCGTCAAAGAGAACACCCGCAGCGTATGGGTCAGCCCTGTGCGGGGGTCGGTCAGCGGCACTGTTTTGCCCGGCTCCGCCGTAAATGTGCCCCCGTCCACTGCCTCTTTCTCGGCCGTCATGGTCAATTCCACCGTTTCCGGTTTCAATTTTCCGCCATTCCACGGGCAGCACACCCGCCAGATGGCCCAGCCGCAGTCCCGTTCCAGCCCGTAATGGGCCACCACCTGTTCGGCCTCCCCATCCCAGCAGGCGCTCTCGGGCAGGCCGGGCACCCAACATACCCCGTAGCCGGTGCTTTGCTGCAGCCGCCGTCCGTTCACCGTCACCTCCGCCCGGAAACGCTCCTCCATCGGGTTTTCCGCCTCCATCGCGTCCTGCTCCGCCGGGGGCAGCTCCCGCCGGGGCTCGCCGTTTTCCTCCAGCCCCCACTTTTCCGCAAAGCGTTCCAGCGCCTCCAGTGGTACCTTTTTCAGCAGATCCAGCACCACCCCCTCGCTGCAGCAGTACATGGCCGGTACCAGCCATTCCTCTTTGCCCCAGGTAAATGTCTTCCCCAGCGTGATTTCTCTGCCGGGGCGGTGCCGTGGCTTCTTTCCGCCAAACCCGTACTCAAAATAGACTTCCCATTCCTGTGGCTCACGGCATACCGGATGCAGCAGTTCTTCATATTCCTTCTCAAACCGCAGACCGGAGCAGTCTGTTTCCGCCCGCACTTTCTTGAGATATCGCCACGGTTCCTCCATTGGGGTCAGGCCGCACTTCTCTTCAATCTCCCGCATCACCGCCCGCTGGTCCTCGGTCGGCGGATATTCCCGCAGGTACTCCTCAAACTGCGCTTCAGTCCACATCCACGCCTGCTCCAGCGCGGCGGTATCTCCGCAGGCCAGCAGCAGCCGCAGGAAGTCCCCCATATCCCGTGCCAATGGCTGCACACAGTCCTGCCCCGGGTTCATGGGGCTTACCGAAAAGATGGTCTCCCCAAAGCCCTTTATGGTGCAGAAATGGATGCCATCCACCCCCGCCCAGCCGAAGATCTTAGCCCCCTTCGGCGTGCAGGTGTAGCGCACCGCATTGCGGCCGCCCTCGGCGCCCAGCGCCCCCAGGTCAATATGCATTCTCTTAAATTCCGTATAGGTCATGGTTCTCCTCCTTTTTGCATCCCACTCATGCTTTGTACTATCCCATGGTTTTGCCCCTGCTTTTTCATCCGCTAAAAATCCAGTTCCAGGCCTGGGCAGCCCCGCAAAAGCCTAGATTGCCCGCAGACTTTCTGCTTTTACAGCGTTCTCCTTCTCTCCCGTACCAGCAGCACCACTCCTACGATCAGCAGCACGGTCAGCGCCGCTACCAACCATTCCAGGTCATACTTCTGCACAAAGTACTTCCAGCTGTGGCCGGTCACATTGCTGTTCCACCAGTATTGCCAAGTGCTACGGTCGGTGCTCCACACCTTGCGGGGGATCATCACCTTCACAAACCGGGAAGCGATATAAATGATCACATTCCCCCAAAAGCCCAGCATTGCCATGCAGCCCCCGGCAATCTCTTTTCCATTTGTCCGGTGCGGCTTCTGCGCTACGGCAGCGGCCGGCCCCTCCGGGCTTTCCCGTTCCTCATCCAGCAGGTAGTCCGCCGATACCTCAAACAGCCGGCTGAGCTGCCACAGGTTTCCGGCATCGGGCTGCGCCGTACCGCTCTCCCACCGGGAAACCGCCTGGCGGGAAAGATCCAGTTTCTCGGCCAGTTCCTCCTGGGAAAGCCCCTGGCTTTTGCGCAGCTGCACTATCTTCTCCGATAATTTCATTGTAAGGTACCTCCGTTTGATTGGTGCCCTTATCCTACCAAAGCTCACCCGGCAAATCCACCGCGTCCGCTTCCCATTCCCGCAACAAGAGTTTACATTTTCTCTTTTTCATTGTACTTTTCCAGGAAACTGTGCGGCTCATCGTCATCCCCCATCCGGTAGCCCACTGCCGTTGCCAGGTTCACATTGTGCATACTGCGGAAGATATTGATATCCACATTTTTGTTGTGCTGCTTCATCTCGGCGATCAGCCGCTTCATCTCCCGGCGGGCGCTGTCCTCCTCGTGGTGCTCGGTCCGCTCGGTAAAGCGGCAGGCGCACTGCAAAAAGTGCAGGTTATTATATTTTCCCCAGCTAATAATATCTTCTTCCCGCACCAGGTACAGCGGCCGGATGAGCTCCATCCCCGCAAAGTTGGTGCTGTGCAGCTTCGGCAGCATCGTTTTGATCTCCGCCCCGTACAGCATACTCATCAGCGTCGTTTCTATCACATCGTTAAAGTGGTGCCCCAGTGCTATTTTATTGCAGCCCAGCGCCTGCGCCTCCTTATACAGGTACCCACGCCGCATCCGGGCGCACAGGTAGCAGGGCGAACCGCCCTCCGACTCGTCCACCACACCAAAGATCGGGCTTTCAAAAATACGGATGGGCAGCTCCAGCGTGCGGGCATTCCGCTCGATGAGCTCCCGGTTGGGCGGGCTGTACCCGGGGTCCATCACCAGGTACTCCGCCTCAAAGGGAAAATCGCTGTACTTCTGCAGATGCTGCATACATTTGGCCAGCATCATGCTGTCCTTTCCCCCGCTGATGCACACGGCAATACGATCCCCCGGTTTGATCAGCTCATAGTCCTTGCACCCGCCTATAAACCGGTTCCATATCGTCTTGCGGTATTTGGTGATGAGGCTGCGCTCTGCCAGCGCCCCGGCGGTCATCTCTTTCGGCATTGTTCTGCCCTCCCGGTGGTTTTTGTTTCTACCGCCTAATGATACCACACCCCCTGCCCCACCGCAAGCAATGATGTTTCCCCAGCCCGCATCCCGCTCCTTTTCCAGCCCCTGCCCACCGCAAAATACGGCCAGCAGGGCACCCCATCCTCCGGATGGGGCCGGCGGCCGAAGGCCGCCTGCGCCCGGCTTCGCCGGGCGGCCCTGCGGGCCACCCCCTCCCCCATAAAAAATCTCCTCCGCCGCGCGTCCCGCATGGCAGAGGAGATTATCTTTTTACCCGTGGTGTTCCTCGTTTTCGTTGGTGTGGATGTTGATAAACTCTGCCCGCATCTTGGAATAGAGGATGGTCTGACTGCTGTAAAGTCCGCAGTAGCCGGAAAGCAGATAGCTGATGGCGCACGCCATTGCAAAGTACAGCACATCACCGGTGCTAAATAGCTCAATGCTCAAAAATACTGAGGCAATGGGACAGTTCACCGCCCCGCAGAATACCGCCACCAGGCCAATGGCCGCGCCAAAGCCCGCCGGCAGCCCCATGGCACCGCCCAGCACGCAGCCAAAGCACGCTCCCACGAAGAAGGAAGGCACCACCTCGCCGCCCTTATAGCCAAACCCGATGGTCACCGCGGTAAACAGCAGCTTCCAAAGCCACGCCCACGGCTCTGCTTCGCCGCTCATGGCACGCTCCACCATCTCCATCCCGGCGCCATTGTAATTGGTGTTGCCTACCAGCAGCGTCAGTACGATCACCAGCGCACCGCCCACCAGCACCCGTCCGTATGGGTTCGGCAGCAGCCGCGCCGCCAGTTTCCCGGTCTTTTGCAGCCCGCGGCAGAACAGAATACTCACCACCGCGCAGCCTATGGCCAGCAGGATCACCAGCAGCATGGTCCAGGGGTCCAGCCCCGGATCCGCCACCGCAAAGCGGGTCGGCGGCACCCCCATCAGCAGGCTTACCAGATAGCCCACCAGCGCGGCCGTCAGGCATGGGATCAACCCCGCATAATAGAACACCCCCACGCTGATGACCTCCATCGCGAAGATGGCCGCCGTCAGCGGCGTCCCGAATAGCGCCGAAAATACCGCGCTCATCCCGCACAGGGTGGCCAGCGGCAGGTCCTTCTCCCCCAGCCGCAGCAGCCGCCCGGCCTCAAAGCCGATCCCGCCGCCGATCTGCAGCGCCGCGCCCTCGCGTCCGGCACTGCCGCCGCCCAGGTGGGTCAGCACTGTGGAAATAAAGATGACCGGCACCAGCAGCACCGGCACATTCTTGCCAAAGTGCACCGATTCTATGACAGCGTTGGTATCCTTGCCCTCCACCTTGGTCACACGGTACAGCCCCACAATAATAAGCCCCAGCACCGGCAGCAGGTACAGGATCCATGGATGCGCTGCCCTCATTTGGGTGGCATAGTTGACACCAATGTGGAACAGCGATCCGATCACCCCGCCGATCCCTCCGATCAGCGCCCCCACCGCCAGCCACTTGGCCAGCGCAGCCGGGTACGCCCCTATGTGCGCCGCGATCTTTTTCCATTTTTCCATGGTATTCCGCCCTTCTCTCCCTGCTCACTTTCCACAAAATCCCCTTATTTATAGCACCTTTCCCCACCGGTGTCAATGATAAAGCCGCACCCCATCTGCCCGGCGGCATACAGGGGCGGCTCATTTCGTCCTCAGCTTTTTATGAAAATGTAATTTAAGATCAGGCAACTTCAGCAAGCTTCTTCATCACTCTTGCGGAAACTTCAGCATAGTAGGCGGCATCCGCATCAGACAAACTCTTACTATCGATGGCATCGAGCTTTGCCATCATATCAGAGTATTTGCCCATATAGTCAGCAAGATCGCCCATCATGGAAACTTGATCAGTAGATGCTTTATACTTCTTCTTATATCATATCCTAAACCCAAAAGAAAGCTAATTTTGTGCAAATTTTCATTTGTGGTCAAAAGCCCACTTTACTTCGCCCTGCTCCCCCACCAAAAAAGCACCCCTCCGGGTGCTTCTTTCGTGCCACCTATCTGCCTATATCCCATAGTGGATCACCCACTTGTTTTCCCGCTCGGCCCGCCGCAGCAGGGCCGCCAGCTCCGCCATGCCGCCCTGCCGGGTCACCGCTTCCCGCAGCCCCGGCAGCGTCTCCGGCGGTATCAGTGTGATACCGGTATAGCATAGTCCCCTGCCCGGGCGGTCCACCGTGTGCCAGTACATCGGCAGCCCCAGCGTTTCGGGCAGCAGCCGCTCTATCTCGTCATCCTCCACCGGGATGCAACGGTATTTCCCCGGCTCATATTTCTCAAACCGCTGCCCCGCCCCCGGTGCCAGCGGCATCACGCCAAATTCATGCCTCGCCATTTCCCCTCCTGTAATACATACTGTATAATTTCATTGTTTTATCCGGCTTATAGCGGGATCTTCGCCTCCCGCAGCCGCTTTTTGCGTTCCTTCCAGTCCGGCATCACCTCGGTCACCACCGCGTGGAACGCCGGGGAATGGTCCGCCTGCACCAAGTGCGCCAGCTCATGCACCATGATGTACTCGGTGCATTCCATGGGGGCGTGCAACAGCCGCTCATTCATCGTGATGACCGCCGTGGCCGGCTGACAGCTCCCCCACCGGCTGGTCATCCGCCGGGTGCGCAGCATCGGCCTGGGGATGTTCCACCGGGCAAACCGGGGGTACCACTGCTCCAGCACCGCCGCAAAAAGCTCCCCGCAGATTTTCTTCCACCACCCCGTCAGGAGCCGTTCCGCCGCCTTTCGGTCGGCCAGGTCGGGCAGCGTCAGCACCAATTGGTTTCCCCGCAGCTCAGCGCCTTTGGGGCTTCCCTTCCGCAGCACCAGCTCCATCTCCCTGCCCAAGCAGGGCAGCTTCGCTCCATTCTCTACCGTCAGGGCCTCCTGCAGACGCTCGTTTTGCCAGCGTTGCCGGGCCTTTTCTATCATCCCGGCATGGCTCCTCACAAATTCATCCACCGCTGCCGCGGACACCCACCCCGCCGTCGAAACATGGATGCTCCCATCCGGCCGCACCCGCAGGTTCAGGTTCTTCACCCGCTTTTTCTGCCACTCATAGCTCAGGTCGGTACCATCCACCCACAGTTCTCTGCGCACGGCACATCCCCCTTTCCGTCCTCGTCCACTCCCTGCAGAATCCGGGCATCGGGCCGCAGGCCGCCCGCCCTCCGGGCGGGCAA